>ERZ1026772.396-NODE-396-length-32450-cov-7.381787_pt1 | contig 32450 bp, 19 predicted proteins | sample MGYA00380124_ERZ1026772 | MGnify/ENA primary metagenome ERZ1026772 (study PRJEB33269, sample SAMEA4719760) | human gut metagenome | biome: human-associated habitat; feature: organic feature; material: feces | place: Cameroon | collected 2013-10 ...
GTGAGTCAAAGCCTTTTACCACAGTCAAGAGAATTTTTAAATGCGGTAGCCCTGTTGTGCAATGGACAGTGTATTGATCCGAAAACGGATAATCGTTATTGTGGTGCGTCTGGGAATTGTAGCGGTACGAATGCAGGCAAAAAATGCGCAAGTGGTCAAGTATGTTCTGGTGGCTCTTGTGGCGTGACGTGCGTCAGTGGTCAAATATTGTGCAATGGTCAGTGCGTCGATCCAAAGACGGATAACCGCTATTGCGGAGCGACAGACAATTGTAGTGGAGCTAATGCGGGCTCAAAATGCAAAGATGGTGAAGTTTGCTCTGCAGGCAAGTGCGGCGTGACGTGCGTCGCGGGGCAGATCGTCTGCAGTGGCAGATGCGTAGACCCGAGTTCGGATAATTCCTATTGCGGAGTAAAGGCTGGATGCACAGGGGGGACGAAGTGTAGCGGAGTCACGCCGCTTTGTTCTGGTGGGAAGTGCGTATCGACGTGTGTTGGCAATCAAATCGTTTGTGGTGGCAGGTGTGTAGACCCGAGTTCGGATAATTCCTATTGCGGAGCAAAGGGGGCGTGCAATAGTAATTCTGCGAGTAGTATCGATTACATAGGTGCGACGTGCAGGGATGGCCGGGTTTGTTCGAATGGAACTTGTGCTTTGAATTGTGAGACTGGTAAGATAATATGTGATAACAGATGTGTTGATCCCAAATCGGATAATTCCTATTGCGGATCGAAAGGGATGTGCAATAATAATTCTGCAAGTAGTAGCGATTACAGAGGAGCAACGTGCAGGGATGGTCGGGTTTGTTCGAATGGAACTTGTGCTTTGACTTGTGAGACTGGTAAGATAATATGTGATAACAGATGTGTTGATCCAAATGCGGACAATTTATATTGTGGTGCAAAGGGGAAGTGCAATTCAGCTTCTGCTTCAGATGCGAATTATAGAGGGGAAAAATGTGCAGAAGGCACAAAGTGTACTGGTGGCGTTTGTAAAATATCGTGTGTGAGCGGCCAAATCGTGTGTGGTAACGAATGCATTGACCCGAAGACGAATCCGTATTATTGCGGGGCAACGGGGAATTGCGTAGGCTCTAATCGCGGCACGGACTGCACGAGATCTTCGACGAATAAATTATGTGCAGCAGGAAAGTGCTCTAGTTCGTGCCCCACGAAGCAGACGCAATGCGCTGGCTACTGTATTAATATGAATGCGACAAATGTAATGTCATGCAATAATAATACAATTCAATGTAAAGGTGGTTATGGAAATTGCGACAACGATGTAGCAAATGGTTGTGAGGTAAATGTTTATAACGATAACGCGCATTGTGGCGGTTGTGCTAAAGCGTGTACGACGGGAATTGTCGAAGATTCACAAAGTGTGCAGTGTACCAAAGATGGGTGCAAAGCGACGTCGTGTGTGCGTGGATATGTATTGAAGAATGGAGAATGTGAAGTAAGCAATGCGCTCGATTGTTGCGGGAGAGAATGCAAGAATTGTTATGCTGAGCATCCAAACATGGATAAAGGCTATTGTATGACAGAGCTATCGAGATGCGATCTATTAAGTTGCAAAGATGGTTATATTGTTGACAGCACAGGAAAGAAGTGCATTGAAATTGAGTGCTCAAACGATGGACAGTGCGGTAACTCAGGGAAATGTATCGAAGGCAAATGCAAATGTGGTGATAACCCTGCCTGCTCGGGGCAGAAGCCGATTTGTATTAATAACGTAAAATGCGTTGAATGCACGGATGTTAGCCATTGTTCTTCCATTTTGCATTCTGAGCAACGATGTAATATATATAGTTGTTCATCTATATGTATTCCTGGATTCCATAAGGATTATAATGGCTTGTGTTTGGAGAATAGTGACTGGTCATGTGGGGATAGAGAGAAGTATTCTGTTACAAGCTGCGGATCGAATACACCTAAATGTGATATATATAATGGTATATGTGTTGAGTGTTTAAATGATAAGGATTGTTATAAGTTAATGCCTATTGATGGCGCTTCGGGAATATTTTGCAGATCAGATCATTTGTGTGACGTAAAGTGTGGTTATGGGTATGTTAGTGTTGGAATTAAAAAGTGTGAACGTTCCCCGAATATGTACTAACCTCTCATTCCGTAGCTCCTAAGTCACTGTCCCCCCTATCCAGTGTAGTTTGAGGGGGGCGGGAGCGAATCGATGGTGTGAATAGATTAATCGATTGGACTGCTCGCGGGGAGTGGCATCATTTTGCGCAGTAGCAATACGTTCTACCGCCCGTAGACTTGGCTTCGCTTCGTCCTTTCGCGCAAGATGTCGTAATCAAATAATTGGATATTCTATCAAATGTGCGAATGGTGCCATCATCGTAACAATTGCCGATAGTCGTATAGAGGATATTCGTATCCTGATCGATTCTGGTGGTGAAACATTGAGCGACTGGCGTTTTTGGGTCACCAGTGGGCATGTATACATCGCATGGATTGGTGCCACAATTGGTTTCTAAGAGTATGAATCCATCGCCATAGGGATTGGGAACACAGTTTGTGGCTACCGAACCGTTGCATGTTGCCGATGGACTAGGACAGGGTTGAAAGCCGGTGCAGAGCCCTGTCGTTGGTGAACATGCCGAAGGATTGAGTTCTTGGCTGCATTGAACACGAAGTGTTATCAATTCCTTATTATCGGAATCGTACATACAGAAACCCGAGTATTGTTTTTCTGCATCGCACTGTGCATAGGCGTCGCGGAATAGCTGACGTTTGATGCCAGCGGCGTCGATGGTTTCGGTACAAACGCCGTAGAGTGGCTTACCGAGTTGAATCGTCGACAAGCATTTGGAGAGTCCCAACTGATTGCAAGAGAGGTAGCAGTTGACTTCGCCGCCGAATTCCGCGCAGTAATTATCCGAGGTGCATTCGGCATACGATATTCTCGATGCCGAACACAATTCAACGAGTTGAGTTCCATCGTCATCGACGACGCACCTGCGTTTGAAGGTGTTCATATCGCAAAACGCATCGCGTTTTGATATGCATTTGGCTTCGCCCGATTCGGAATCGCAAATTTCATCGTACTTGCACGTTTCGATTTCGTAGCCACCGCGTTCGTTACAAGATTTGACTTGTGTATTGTTGCCGACGCAGACCGTTGGGGTGATTCCGGGGAAGCATCGCGGCGTAAAGACGCATTTATCGTCGATACAGGCTTGCGCCTCGGTGCAGTCGGAAAGCGTTTCGCAATTTGCAGTTGGCGTTTGGCAAATACCGCGATTACATATATCGCCGGGGGCGCATGGCGTTGAGAGAAATTCGCCGTTGGCTTGGCACGTGCGCGCGGTGTGATGGTCGAGGCATTTCGGCTGTTCTTTGGGATCGCATATACATTTGGCGTTTTTGCAGACTTTGTCTTCTCGTTTGCAATCGGTCAATGTGTAAACGTCGCCATCTTTAGTAACATCGTATTTGCATCGAATAATGCCCGTTTCGGAGGGGTTGCATTTGTCTTCGAAAGTATTACTGGCGCAGCTGCCGCCAATTGGCGTCGGATCATTGCATACGCCATCTTTGCATAGCGATTGATGAAAACACTCACCTTGGTAACAGAGGTGATTGCCAGGGCAAAGCTCTTTTTGCCAAAAGAGATCGTCGCCACAAACTAATCTCGTCGAATCACCGTGACACGATGGCGCATCGTTCGTTTCGCAAGCGTTTCGCTCCTCGCATTTTCCGTTGAAACACCGATCGTTTCCTTCGCATGTTTCTTGTAAGAAGTCGTCGCCTTTGCAATAGACGCGCGTTTTGTCGTCGGAGCACCATTCTGGCGTCGTCTTGCAATCGCGCTTTGTCGTGCATTTGCCGTTGATTAGCAAAAAAGAGTCGTCGCACGATTGGGCAACGCACACGCCATCGACGCAAGATCCCGAGAGCCATCCACCAATAGTTTCGCAGTCGATATCGTGCGATCCGCAGTGCCGGATGGAGTCGTCTTCGCAATCGTCGCCGTAATCGTGTTGACCGGGATTGCATTTCGTCTTTTCACATTTTGCAAATTTGCAACTCTGGTAGGATTTACACTCGACGCCTTTGAAGTCGTCGGAGTTTGGGTCGTCGCTAAAACATCCGCCTTTTGCGCCACAAAAACTGTCTGTTGAGGCGGGATTAACGCATTTGCCGTTGCAAGCGACTTGGTCGCTTGGGCACGACGATCTGCAATAATACCGATTATCGGTATCGCGGTAGCAAGTTGGCACCGAACTCGGGCACACGTTGTATTGGAATGAATCGCCAAAGCAATCGCCATTGCGATCGCAACGCTCTTTTTCCGAGACGATGATATAGGACAATGACCCCGTATTATCTTCGCTAGGGCAAGCGTCGCCGTAGGTTGGCAAGCGTTCGAGCGAGCAACTTTGTAGACAAGTGGCGGCGACTATCGTCGCGATGACAAGACGAAGCGATTTAGACATGACACTCACGTAAAAACGAATGGCTCAAAACTAGAGAAGAACAGCGCATGAATCGAAACCTAGACCAAACGCTGAAGCGTTCGTTTCATAGACGAAGTTAGCGTTTTGGTCAATTGTTGTACGGCTTGGGGGTATGTCGATCCGGATGCAAGAGCTTCGGCTAGGGCATTGCGGATGGCAGAAAAATCGATTTGGCTTGCGATGCGTTCAAAGTCGCTTGTAGTGCCGTTTTGGAATAGATGGAGTGCTTTTTGGTGGTCGTCGATTTGTGCGTCGTTGCCGTGTGCTGTGTGGAGTTCGAGGCTTTGTTGGAGTTTGTCGACGAATCGTTCGAGCCGTTTTTGTCGTTCTTTGATGGCGTTTAAGATGCGCTTTTGCGCGGCCGTGTAGAGGTATCGTCGTTCGACGTCGTCGGCCAGGGGGATGCGTATGTTTTCGTACCAGAGCGATAAGACGCGCAATTGTGCGATATAGGCGATGGTGTTGGCAATTTTTTTTGCCGGATTGAAGATGAGTCGAGCGTCGAAATCGCGCATTTCGTCGCATGATTTGTGAGAAATGGCGAGTTTGTTTGGGGCGATGTCGTGCGACAATTTTGATCCGGCGGCAATGACCGCGCCGAAGCCAACGGAGACAGGGCTGACGATTTGCGTTTGTCCACCGATGAAAATCGGCGCACAATCGAGGAACAGACCGTCGACGACGTTGCCAAAAAGCGAGGCGAATTTGTCGCCTTGTGGCGTGAAATTATAGAGTGCCATGCAGGAACCGACTTCGGAATGATCGCGTCGGCTCGTGCCGCCAGCCATGAGGGCGTCGCAGAAATTGATAAGTGATCCCAAGACGACGTTAGGGAAGAGTATCGTCTGCTTGAGCCCGACCGTATGCCCAATGTCGACGCCTTCTTCGAGGAGGCAATTATCGCGCAATTCCGCGCCATTGCGAATCGAAACGCCGTCGAGTAGCGTCGAATCTCGATAGACGCCTTGCATGAGCGAAACGCCGTTTCCGATTTGGACGTTTTCGAGATGTGCGCCGCCCCCCATGCCAATTTTGCAATGAGCCCCGATCGACGTCGTTTCGCCCGTGATCGTCGTCCCTGGATAAATGACGGTTTTAGAGGCGATTCTGTCGATATCGACTTCGGGAGCGATATAGACCGATTGAGGCGCCAAAATGTCGACGCCTTTTTGAATCAATTCATTGACGACATCGATGTCTCTATTCATTGTCATTGTTGCGAGCCTTTGATTTCTTTTCCGTCTTTATAGTTGACGGATTTCCAGATGGCGCCATCTTGTCGCCACCAGGTCCATTTTCCTTGTCGTTTTCCGTTTTCGAATTTTCCTTCGCCGAGTTTTTCGCCATTTTCGTAGTATTGAACCCAGTTTCCGGTTTCTTTTCCGTCGAGCATTTCGCCAGTTTCGCGCGTTTTCCCCGATTCGTAGGGATAGACCCATTTGCCAGTGCGTTTTCCTTTAACGAAAGATCCCGACGACGAGACGGATCCCGATCCTTTATAGTAGGTTTGCCAAAGCCCCGCCTCGACGCCATCGACGTATTCACCGGAGAATTTTTTTGAACCATCTTCGTAATAGCCAGTCCAATTGCCATTTCGCTTATCGATGGCGTATTTGCCTTTGAGCATGAGCGAGCCATTGGGATAGAAATAGGTCCAAGTTCCGTCGAGTTTTCCAAGTCGGAATCCGCCAATCGTTTCTATTTCACCGTTTTCATTCCACCAAAGCCAAGTTCCTTCGCGGTATGATTTCGGGCGTAGAGGGGATTGTCGATTGACGGCGCAGACGGTGCATCCCATTTCTCTGTTTTCGTCGTCGAGTTTATAGGAACCGCCCATTTCGGTGCAAACAGCCCCTTCTGCGCTTTCGATTTCGCCGTAATCGTATTCGACTTTGACCCAGCTTTTGCCCTGTTTGAGATAGTATTGCCAGACGCCCACTTTGAATCCTTCGCCAAAAGTGACGATGACATCGCCCTCGGCGCGTTTGTCACCATTGGAGAAGTATCGCGTTTGGTGCGTTGTCGCTTTTGAGAAGTCATTTTCGTAATCGATACCCCCAGAGTGCAGATAGGCGTATTGTTTTCCGGTGGGGTTATCTTTCTTAAACGTTCCCTTCGAAGCGATGCGCCCGTCGGTGTAGTAGTACAAAACATCGCCGTCGAGTTGCCCATTACGGTAGTGGAGTTCGGAAGCCATGACGCCGTTTGAGAACCACGCTCGCTCGACGCCCATCGGAACTCCGTTGAGGAATTCGGATTCGGATTCGGGGTTTCCCGATTCAAACCACGTCTTCCAAAGCCCCGTCTTTAAGCCGTCTCTATATTTTGAATAAGTTCGTGGCTTTCCGTTATACCAATACGCCGTGAACTCACCCGTTCCATTGTCGATGTTTGACGTGTGCATGACGCTACCGTCTGTGTTGAGGAATTCGATCTTGCCTAGTGGCATGCCGTCGTCGAGTTTGTATGAAGCGAGTTTTTCGCCAGTGGGGTGAAATTCATCGATAGCGCTGATGTAGCCATTTCGATTGATGGTTTCGATGCGCCAGAGTTTTCCGGTTGGGTAATAGCTGATGCGTTTATAGACGTATTCGCTATCGCGTTTGCAGTAAATGGCCATTTCATCGTGTGCAAAGTTGATGAATTTGGGAATCTCGTTCGAATCGTTGTAATTGCAGAGATCGAACAGTTCTTTGTCGTCGATATTACCCGTGCGATCGTATTTGACTTTTCGCCAAGCGATGCCATTTGTCGAATAGAGTTGGACTTCGCCGACGTAAAACATGTTTTCGTCGTCGGGAGAATTCATGGCGGTATAGCCTTCGAGGATTCGTACACCTTGGGCGTTATACCATTCGGTCCAATAGGCGTTTTCGGGTAAACCAGAGTCTTTTGGCGCGGGGCGGTCGTAGTTAGCTTGCGTCGCAATCATGCCGGGTTCGATATATCGTTGCCATAGACCGATGGGTTTTCCGTCTTTGTATTGCCCGCGCAACAGAGGGAGGCATTCTTGATAGCGTTCGAGAGTGCCATCGGGGAGCCCGTTTTTGAAATAGCCAGCAAAAGTCATGACGCCAGATTCATTCCAAGCAAAGCTCGGACCGTTGGCGACATCGTTTTCATAGAATGTCATCGATTCGACGGATTCGCTTGGTTTCCACAATCTGACGCGATAGCCTTCGCGTTTTCCATCGATGTACCAGATGAATCCCGAAGCATTTTCGGGTTTTACGTCTTGTGGTCGAATGAGATTCGAAAAACCGCGCGAGGCGTCTGTTTCGTAGAATAGCCCTGTTTTTGCGTTATTGACGATACAGCCGACGCATTTTGCGCCGTCGCAAGAATCGGTTTTCCAAGTTCCGCGTGCGGCAGTGCAATCTTTTGGCGATTGTATATTTTGAGCATTTTGTGGTTTTTCGGGCACGTAGTAGAGGACATAGGGATCCATCGGTGGCAGGGCGATGCGCGTTGGATCGCTGAGATCGGGTTTTTCTTTAGCTTCGTCGAAGACGACTTGCGCGCAAGCCGTTTGAGCGACGAAAGGGAGCCCCTGTAGGGCAAAAGGCGCCATGGCAGCGATGGATATGATCGTCGAATACACCGAGATCCGCGTCAGCAATTTTTCCATGTGGGCGTTTGAGCGAGATATGAATGGCGTTGGGAATAGATGAAGCTTTTTGGACATGATCAAACTCAATCGTTAAATCGCCATAGGTGGCATTAATCATCATCGTCGTGTATTCCGACGCGAGCATCGGATGTTTTCATGAGTTTTTCGAGGGCTTGATCGGCGGTGACTTGGACGGGGGAGCCGTCGAGCGAATGGAGGTCGGCTTGGGAAAGGTCGACTTTTGGCGCGAATGCGACGTGATAGAAGTTGTCGGCGATGAGCGGTGTGGGAATTGGTTGGTTGGCTGGGACGTCGTAATCGTTTTCATTCGTCGACGAGCAAGCGTATCGGGTTCCCATATTTGAATTGAGGCAGATTTGGGCTGTGTTATTTGTTTTTGAAATCGCAATGACGAAGGGAGCTTGTGGCGTTTCGACGAATCGGGGGCTATTGCGAAGGATTTTGACGAGCGTATCGATGTCGTCGTCGGATGTGTCGATATTGGCGTCGAATGAGAATGGAATGGGAACGTCGAATTGGCGGAAAAGCGACGGGACGCGGCTATAGACTTTTGTCATGAGGTCGTATGCTTTTGTCGAGTCGCCGTTTCGCATGGCGATGTCGGCTTGCATGAGTTCGATTTGCGCATCGAGGAGTTTGATGCGTGGAATAGCGAGTTTTTGATATGCCTCGATATGTTCGATGGCTTTGTCGTCGTCGGCGTCGCGATAGGCAATATAGGCCCGAACGAGTTCGAACATGGGCTTCATATTGCTGATTTCTTCGGGCTCGAGGATTTGTTCTTGGAAATCGACGAGGAAGCTCGAAGTCTTGCGTCCGAGCGCATCGACGACGGCAAAAAAGTATTGTGGTGAAAGAATATACATTGGGACGAGAAGAGAACGAATATTCTTCACCGACAGGGCATCTTTGAAGATCTCTTGATGTGTCGACCATCGTTTTCGCCAAACGAGGTTTCGCTTTTCGGTGAGTTTGTCGACGGTGCGAACGTCTTCCGAATTGGACAGATTGAAGATGTCGAAAGAGCGTAGAGGAGCGAATCGATAGAATGCGCTTTTGGTGTTCCAAGCGCTCATTTGTTCGTCGAGCCGTTTGATGTAGTCGTTAGAAATGGCGAGGAAGACGATGCGCTGGCTGAGATGGAGTTGCTCTTTGAGCAGGCTGTCGAAGCCGAGTCGTTGTGGTGCATCGATAACGGTAACCGAGAGGTCCCATGCTTTTTGTGCAAAGCCCATGGCATAGTAGATGTCGGCCGTATTTGAACGCGTTTTCGATTCGGTTTGTTCGTAGAGTCGCGGTTCAGTGACGCGTTTTCGAGATTTGAGCATCGAAGAGATGGCTTTTTGCCATTGTGTATCGAGGAGATAAATTTGCGCAATTTCTTCGTATGGCGAAGAAACGCAGTCTTTATCTTTTGCTCGTTGTGCTTTCTGCAGAAAATCGAGAGCTTCGTCGAATTTTAGCATCACGGCGAGAGCGCGCGAGTGATTGAGCAAGATGACGCACGATCGCCCTGATGTATAGTCGACGGCTTTGAGACTATGTTTGAAAGATTCGGTGTGTTTATGTTGTGCATCGGCGATGGCGGTGAGGTCGTTATAGGCGGTGTCGAGCCAATACTCTTCTTGATTGGAATTTTCGATCGTCTGTCGTGCGATTTGAGTAGCTTCATCGAATCGATCGAGTTTCATGAGAGCCCAGACGGAATCGATGCCAAGCGAAGTGTTATAGAGCGTTGCGATGCGCGTTCGGACGTCGATTTCGGCTTGTCGGTCGTCGAGGTCGCTGTATATACGAGCGAGTTCGCGTAGCATACGTAGATGCCACATTTGGTCTTCGGTGTTTTTGGGGATGCCCGTTTGTGGTACGCAGTACTTTTCTTCGTAGAGCTTAATAGCTTTTTTCAGGAAGGAGAGCGAACGCAATAGGTTTCCCTCGCCTTCCCAATAGACGAGAGCCATGACGTAGGTGGCACCGATGGCGTCTTTGTTTTCTGCGAGCAGTGTTTCAGCTTTATTTCGCGCGGTAATGTATTTTGCGTTGCTGACGTCTGAAAAAGCGAGTTTTTCTGGAGTCGTCATAAACGCTTGCGCATGGGCAAGCGGCGTGTAGAGTAGCCACAAGACGACGAGTATTCCCCATTTTTTCATCGAACGCCAATTCACAATGATCATCCTAATTGAGAGCGTGCAGACGCGTATTTATGCGTGCAGTGCGCGTTTTGAGAGTTGTTTAAGCGGTGCTTCTGCGGCGTTGCGCACGAGAGTATCGGGGTTGCCGGCGCCGGGAGAGAGTTGAAGTCGGTGTGAAAAGAGCGGAATGAGGAGTTGTTCGATATCGGCGGGTGTGACGAAGTCGCGACCTTGAAGTAGCGCATGTGCTTGGAGAGCGGCGACGGCTTGAACGATAGAGCGCGTCGATGCACCTTGAAGGCATCGTTCGTCGTCGCGAATGGTGCGGATGATGTCGACGAGGCATTCGAGGATGGCGTCGTCGATGGCAATGTCGTTGATGACGGTGTTTCGCGCGTCGAGGATTTGATCGACGGTGACGAGTGGGAGTGTCGTTTTGGGGTGAGTTTTTCCCCATGATTGGATGACTCGGAGTTCGTCGCTACGTTGGATGTTTGTCATGCGAATTTTGAAGAGGAATCGGTCGAGTTGTGCGATAGGGAGTGGGTATGTGCCGACTTGATCGAGCGGATTTTGCGTGGCGATGACGAAAAACAGATCGGAGAGTGAGTGCGTGACATTGTCGATGGTGACTTGTTTTTCGCCCATCGATTCGAGTAGTGCAGATTGGACTTTAGGCGATGTACGGTTGATTTCGTCGACGAGAGCGATATGTGCGAAGATGGGACCGCGGCGGAATTCGAAGATACTGGCTTCGGGATCGAAGACCATGACGCCGGTGATGTCGCCTGGTAGGAGGTCTGGGGTGAATTGCATGCGTCGGAAAGGCGCCATGCCTTGACGAGCGTCGGACAGGCTATTGCCGAGAGCTTTTGCGAGAGTCGTTTTTCCGCTTCCAGGGAAGTCTTCGAGTAGGACGTGACCAGAAGCCAAAAGCGCAATGATGACGAGGTCGATGACGTCGTCGCGCCCCATGACGTCGTGTTTCATGCGGTCGCGTAGTAGGTTTACGGTTTGGAGCGATTGTTCGAAACTCATCCCATGCCTCATTTCGGGTGATTGAAAGTAAACGCCGTTGGCAAATTGCCGAGACTGCGGGCGACATTGTATTAGATTGTGAAGAAAGATACGCCATCAAAATGCAGAAAACGAAAAAAAAGTCGCATTTGTGGAATTTACGGCATGTGGTTTGGCGATGTGTGGTAGAAGGACGCGCGTTTTGTGCGCTGTTTTATTCGATGGATGCATATTGCGTGTGGTGTGTGATGTATAAAATAGATAATTTGTCAAGAAAAAAACGAGTTTTATCGATCGCGTTTTTGGGCGCGCTGGCGAATGGGTGTGCGTGGGTCGATGGGGAGTATGGTTCGGCGGAGTTTTCGTATGAAACCGCGTATGAGAAAGTCGATGGCGAGCAGGATTTGACGTGTGCGGTGAAACATTTGCCGAAGTCGTTTAAGCAGTTCGAGACAGATGAACCGTTCGATCGCTGCGTTCGAATGATGATGTATGAGTCGGTGACGCGGCGCACATCGGAGAATATGTTGGCCATCACGTTTGTGGCTGTCGATGGCGATACGTTGGCATCTTGTCCGCCGATTGAAGACCTCGTAGGGCAAGATGGAATCGCCATTACGGCGAATGGCTGTGTACGCGCGATGTTGACGATAAGTCGTTGTAGCCCTGTGCGGACGCTTCGCGTCGTTGGCGATATGTCGCTGAGCGATTATTCGGCGAAACGCGGCAAAACCGTTGCTGGAACGCTCAATGGACGGATCGAATTCGTCGAGAAGATAGCCCAAAGCGATGGAACGCATCGCGAGAGAGTGACCGATATGGGGACGATTTCGGGTGAGTTTTCGTATCAAAATCGTGCAGGAACGGTTTGGAATCACTAGTGCGGTTTTGCGTTCGCTTTCACATCGTCCATCTGGTGGCTTTGTTTCGGGGCTGGGCGCCTGCTCCGGCGATTGAACGCCGTGCAGTGGGTGTTTGGGGGCTCGAAGAATGGCGTGGTATATTGGCATTTTTTGGTGTCAAATTGGGCGGCACTCAGTATAAGGCGCGGTTGGCTTTTGCGATGTTGTGCGCAACATCGCACAATGGCTTTGTGCATAGAGTGAACGGAGATAGTTCGATGGATGACGTCGAGACAGAATTGCGTTCGGCGTCGTAGATGAGTCGCAGAAGGAAAAGAAGATATGATCGTTGCGGTCGATGGGCCAAGTGGAGCGGGCAAGAGTACGGTATGTCGCGAAGTTGCGCGGCGTTTGCAATGGCGTCTTTTAGATACGGGTGCCATTTATCGCTGTGTCGCGTTACGTGCTCGTCTTGCCAATGTCGTCGATGAACCCGCCAAGTGTGCCGAAATTGCCAAAGATATCGACATACGATTTGTAGCCAGTGCCGAAGGTCAGCGCGTATTTATCGGCGATGAAGATGTATCGGAGGCGATACGCACGTTTGAGACGACGCAATGCGTCAATCGCGTCTCGGCGATGGGCGAGGTACGAGCGCAGTTGTTAAACATTCAGAGGCGTTTGGGGGCATTGGGCGATACAATCGTGGAAGGTCGCGATATCGGTTCGGTCGTGTTTCCCGATGCCGAGCTCAAGGTTTTCTATACAGCTACGCCCGAGGCACGTGCTCGTCGCCGGCTCGCCGAATTCGAAAAGCGCGGCGAATCGTTCAATTTTGAACAAGTCGTCGAACAGATACGTTTGCGCGATGAGACGGAATTTCATCGCGAGCATTCGCCGCTTGTACAATGCGACGATGCGGTTGTGCTCGATACGTCGGCATTCGATTTCGAGGCGTCGTGTGTGGCGTTGCAGAAAATGATCGAAGCGCGTAAAGCCGAACTTTCTCTTGCATAAGGTGTGGATGAATGAATGATATGCATCATTTGAGTGCATTGCTCTCGTCGGATTCGTCGGTGGCGGTTAGTCCGAAAGAACGCATGGAAATGATATTGCAGGCATCGGATTCGAAAGAAGCGGTGCGCGGGCTTTCGACGGTAGAGTTTTACGATTTGTATCACGAATTGGGTCCATCGGATGGTGCCGTATTGCTCGAATATGCGTCGCCCGAACAGGTGCAGACGTGTTTTGACTTAGATTTGTGGCGCAATGATTCGATGAGCGATGAGGCCATGACCGAATGGACAGATCAGCTCTTGGCCGTTCCCGATGAACAGTTTGCCGAAATATGGAACAATATCGATCCGGAAGTTATGGCGCTGTATTTGCATCGCAACATCCATCTATACATGTCGGAAGATCGCAACGACGAAGTCGAAATCCCCGACGATGAATCGCCCAATATTGCTCAAACACCCGATTTTAACTATTGGGTTGCGTATCCGGAAGATGCCGAGAAAGCCGAAGTACTGCGCCAGCTCGTCGAACGCCTTTATCGCGTGTTTGACGTCGAAAAGGCATGGGCAATCTTGGAGGGTATGCATTGGGAGATGGCCACGGATCTCGAAGAAACGGCATATCGTTTTCGAACGGAACGCATCCGCGAGCTTGGCTTTGTGCCGCGCGATGAATCGGCAGCGCTTTTTGCTTGCGTCGATATTGCTCGCGAAGCCGAGGCAATGCGTTCGGCGACGCAAGCCGAACTCTACGTCCGTTCTTATCCGATAGGCGAGAAGTTGGCTGCTTCGATCGTCGCCTACGACGAATCAGATTCGAAAGAATGCTATTTTGAAAAAATATTATCTAAAGTTTCGGATACCGAAACGATTCGCATTCAACTCTTGTCGCTAGCCCAGCAAGTGGCGACGTATGATGGATTTCAACCGCACGAGACCGATGGATTTGCCGAGAGCTTTGCGCTTGCCGTGGCCTATATCAATATTGGATTGGAATATGCATCGCACGAAGAAGACGATGTTGCGGTGAGGATATTGCGTCGTGTAGCGCTTAAAAAGCTATTGACGCTCGGTTGGAATGTGACCGTAGAAATTGGGCGCAAAGCGAAGATATTGATTTCGCGAGGGCATTTGTCGATCGTCGAAGATCAAAAGATGAGTTTGCTCACGGGCGATCAGCGCGATTGCGTCGAAGGTATGTTGTGTAGTCGTCCGAGACCGAGATTTTCGTCCCTAGAACCGTATCGTTGCATGAAAGACATCCAAGCATCGGCCATGTGTATCGCCGATGTCGCGACGCGCGAGTTGTTTTTTGGAGAGGGATTGCACAAGACGCGCGACGACATATCGCTTTTGGCGTATTCCAACGATATCGTCATCGGCGTCGAAAACGTCAACTTCGATAACATCGCCATTACGGTAATGACGCGTCGTGCGACTAAGCGTTGTGAGTATTGGGGCGTTCTGGCGCCCGACGAAGTGCCCGATCGCGCGACGATTCTCGACGCCATATCGTATGACAGTTTGATGAGTCTTTTCGAATCGGATGTGCCCGAGACGACGCGTGTAGCGCTTCGCCGATATGCGCACCAATTGCGAGATTACGTCGTGGAGTCTTGGCCTGAGGCCGATATGCGCCCCGAGGCGCAATACTGCCAAGCGTTGCTCATCGTAGAGGAGTAGGGGCAGTTTTGAAGCAAATCGGCGAAAAGGGGTATGCAATACCATATCAATCGGGAAAGAAGCGTATTGTGAAAGTTGGTGTGAGTTTTGACAAAGAATTGCGGACGATCGAACGATGGCTGATTGAAGATGATGGATATTGAAATCGGTAGATGGATGTTGAATCTCGAATAGAAGTATAATTTTTTCAAGAAAAGCAGTAATTTTTGAATGCGATAGCCATAGGGGCGGTGGTGGTATAGTGCGATGGGGCAACGATAAACGATTGCAGAAAAGTCAAAATGAGCAGATAGAAGGCGGACCGTATGCGCGCAGGTCGTTGCATGGCGTAGCCATGTGACGGCCGAGCACATAGGGACGCCACGCGCGCGTATTGAGCGCCACCGTAGGTGGCCGAGATAGCGCGCGGCTTATGGCGTATTGAGTGCCACCGTAGGTGGCCGAGATAGCCATAAGCGCCATAAAGAAGCATGGTATTTGTATTTTATACACGTATTCATATTAAAAGGTGCAGGAAATGCGGAATTTTGAAAGTGTAGAGGAGATCATTTCGTCGTCAATTTTTGGTGAGGCGCGTGCTGCGGGTTGCAAGTTGAGCGACGACACGCGAGAGTTGTCGGTGGGCGACATTTTCGTGTTGAGGCAGGGGGCGTCGCCATTGGGGGCTGAAGTTGCGTCGCGGTTGTGTGCGGAGGCGTGTGCGGCGGGTGCGCGAGCGATCATTGGCGATGCGGAGCTTTGTGTGGGGGCGAGTTTGCCCGTTTTGGGGTTGGCCAATGTGCATGAGCATCTTGGTGAGCTGGCGCGCGGTTTTTGGGGCGATCCGTCGGGTGAGATGAAGGTCGTGGCGGTGACGGGGACGAATGGGAAGACGACGACGACGTATTTGATCGAGTCGGTGGCGCGCGTGATGGGGCTGAAAGTGGGCGTTTTGGGGACGATTTCGCATCGGTATCCGGGGTATGAGGAGTGTGCGGTCAATACGACGCCTGGGACGTTGAAGTTGCAGCGTTTGTTGCGTGCGATGGCGGATGCGGGGTGCGATTTGGTGGCGATGGAGGTGTCGAGCCACGGGATTATGCAGGGGCGCATTGACGGGATATCGTTTGACGTGGCTGTTTGGAACAATTTGGGGACAGATCATCTCGATTTTCACAAGACGCGTGAGGCGTATGGGCTGGCGAAGCGGCGGTTGTTTGACACGCATTTGGTGCGTAGTTTTGCGGCGGGGAAGTTGCCAGTGGCGGTAGGCAATGCGAGCGATGCCGATGTGATGAGATATTTGCGAGAGGCGCGGCCTGAATCGTGGGGCGGGCGGATGGCGACGTTTGCCTTGGGGCGACGTGCCAAGAGCGCGGTTGATGTAAATTGTATTGAAAGTGCAAATGTTGAAAGTGCAAATGTTGAAAGTGCAAATGTTGAAAGTGCAAATGTTGAAAATTCAAATGTTGAAAATTCAAATGTTGAAAATTCAAATGTTGAAAATGCAAATATTGAAAGTTTGGTTGTTGCGGATGCCGATGTGGCGATCGAGTCGTATGTTTGGGCTGGGGATCGTTGGACGTTTAATGTGAAGACGGCGGATGGCGTGTTTGATGGCGCATTGCCGTTGGCTGGGGCATATAATTTATTGAATGCGGCGGGTGCGGTGACGGCGCTGGTGTCGCTAGGGTATGATGTGTCGCGCGTGGTGGGGGCGCTTGGCGATGTGGCGCAGATTCCAGGTCGAATGGAGCGCGTGAATCGTCGCCCGCTCGTCGTGGTCGATTTTGCGCATACGCCCGAGGCGTTGAAGAATGCGCTGATGGCAGCGCGTGAGTGCGTTTTGGCGGGGGGGCGGTTGATTTCGGTGTTTGGTGCGGGAGGTGACCGAGATGCGTCGAAGCGTCCGATGATGGGGCGTATATCGCAGTCGCAAGCCGATGTTTCGATCGTGACGAGCGATAACCCGAGGACGGAAAAGCCAGAGGCTATTATCGAACAAATCGTTGCGGGGATGAAGCCGCAAGGTGGCGAAGCTGGTGGGGCGTTGCATCATTATATCGTTGAGGTGGACAGAGCGAAGGCGATAGAGCGGGCGCTCGAGATGGCAAAGCCTTTGGATGTCGTCGTCATTGCGGGAAAAGGTCACGAAGATTATCAGATCGTCGGGACGGAAAAGCGGCATTTTGACGACAGGGAGGTCGTGAGAGCGTTTTATGCTGGGGTGGTATGATGGGGAGATGCATATTTAATAGATGCATATTTTAATGATGATTGGGGGGGGATTGATGTTCTGCGTGGGCGTGCAGTGGTGGGCGTGCAGTGGTGAGCGTGCAGTGGTGAGCGTGCAGTGGTGAGCGTGCATGGGAAGATTTGGTTTGATGTGGGTTGTTGTGGGCGTTTGTGGTTTTATGTAGTTGTCTAAAAAGATACAACGAAAATTTCGTTGTGTTTCTTTTGGTTTGAAAGTGTGTATGAAAATATCGTGGTAATAATATTTTGAGAAGATGTCGATAAAAGTGGAAGTTGGCAAAGGAATTGAAAAGCGAGCCAAAAAGATATATGTTTGCGAGTGTTTTTCGCAGCTGCGTAGAGGAGAAGGTCTATGAAGGACGCAAAGTTTTTGATGGCTTTATTATCGGTATTGGCGCTCAGTGGATGCGATGTGGTGGGTTCGAGTGAGACAGCGAATACGCAGTATGCGTATCGAGCGTTTGGCGAGCGATGTGAGCAGCACGTGGAGTGCGAGAGCACGTATTGCATGAGCTATGCGCAGGGGAGTTTTTGCACGAAGACGTGTGAAGAAGGTTGTCCGGATGGTTGGACGTGTTTGCCGATGGATAATCCGCATGGAGAGGGGCGAGTATCGCTTTGTTCGCGGATAGAGCAACAACTTTGCATGCCTTGTGCCGACAATAGTGCTTGTGGGTACAACAATTCGAATTGGTGCATGAAGTTATCGAATGGTCAGTTTTGTTCGCAAGATTGCACGTATCAGAGTTGCCCGACGGGGTATCGCTGTGAAGACGTGACCGATACGGCGGGAAATGCGAGTCGCCAGTGCGTGCCCGAATCGGGGGGGTGTGCATGCGATGCCAAGAGCGTGGGGCAGGTGCGAGGGTGTTCTTCGTCGAATGAGTATGGCACGTGTTATGGGCAAGAAGTGTGCGGCAGCGATGGCTTGTGGAGCGCTTGCAATGCGAAGACGCCGGCTGCCGAAGTTTGCGATGGGACCGATAACAACTGCAATGGGTTTATCGATGAAGACCTCGACGGTGGCGCTTGCGACATCACGAATGAGTTTGGAACGTGTCGAGGCGTTGAGATGTGTGCGGGATCGGAGGGTATGCTCTGTTTCGGCCAGACGCCAGTCGCGGAGATTTGCAACGGATTCGACGACAATTGCAACGGCGAGATCGATGAAGACTTTGTCAACGAAAATGGGGTTTATTACACGAAGGAGCATTGTGGGGGTTGTGGTCATCATTGCGACATGTTGCTCGATCATGCGACCGAGACGGCTTGCACGGTAGTCGACAAGCGGGCGGAGTGCAGGGCGCTTGCGTGCGAAGAAGGGTATTTCGTTTATCAGGAGGGGGCGGCGTGTTTGGCGTTGCCCGACAATCTTTGCACGTTTTGCTCGCAAGACAGCGATTGCGTGGGACCGAACAGCCTTTGCGTCGATACTGGTGTAGAGGCGTTTTGTAGTCGAGATTGCTCGGAATCGTCGCCTTATGGGGCGTGTCCGAAGGGGTATTCGTGCCAGACAGTTCGCGGTGATAAGCGTCAATGTTTGCCGAATTCTGGGACTTGTGTATGCAACGAGAAGAATCTCGGTAGTGGGCGTTCGTGCAAGCGCGATACGTGTGAGGGTTTTGAACGGTGCGAGATCGTTGGGGATGGATATGCATGGTCGACGTGCGAGACGGAGCCCTATAACATTGAGGTTTGCGATGGGATCGATAACAACTGCGATGGCGTCATCGATGAAGGGATGCGGGATCCTGTGACGGGTCTTTATACGTCGCGGGAGCATTGCGGTTATTGCTTTAACGATTGCTCGCAGTACTATAAGCCCGAGATTCACCATGTCGAGGGCGTTTGCGTCGTGTCGTCAGGGACGGCGTCTTGTGGCATGGGGCCGTGTATGACCGAGACGGTCGATGGTATCGATTACGAATGGGTCGATACGGATGGCGTCGATTCGAATGGTTGTGAATGTCGTCGAGTGAAAGGGAATACGAAGGACGAACCGGAGATTCCGTCGACGTATGCTTCGGGTTATCGGTTTATCGATGAGAATTGCGATGGAATCGATGGCGTCATTGGCGATGCGATATTCGTATCGCAGAGTGCCAAGTCCGGTGGCGATGGAACGCTTGAACGCCCCTATCAACGCGTCAATGAGGCATTAAAGGCGTGGTATAATGGGGGCAAAAAGTACATTCTCGTATCGGAGGGATTATACGAGGAAGATATATCGCTTCCCAATGGCGTAGTGTTGCATGGTGGGTATAGCGTGAACTTCCGCGAGCGCGATTTGGTATTACATGCGTCGATATTGCGCGGGGTATCGGCGCCGGCAACGGTTCACGCCGTGCGGATTAGCAAGCCGGCGACGGTATCGGGATTTGTGATCGAGGGTGCGACGCGCTCTGAGCCTGGTGTGGGTTCGATTGCCGTTTGGATACAAAACACGACGAATGTATCGCTCTTTGCGAACAAGATCGTCGGTGGGCACGGCGGAAATGGCGAGGCAGGTGCAGGCGGCAAAGCGGGCAACGGTAGTAAAGAAGACAATGCGCTCAATGGGGCATCGGGCAAGAATTCGGAGCGATTTGAGGGCCCCTGCCAGAATGATCGCCACGACGGTGGGAAAGGAGGCGTCAATAAGGCGTGTACGAGTTCTAATGCGACAGCAGGTGGGCATACAGTTTGCCCGAAATACGACTGGAGTAAGCACATGGGCGGGCGCGCGGCTTACGATACGGCGTCGAAGAATCGCGGTCTAGGTGGTTACGATAGTACATTTGACGAGTATTCGGGCTCGGAATGTTCGCATGCGACGGAATCGGGGTTTCCGACGTTGATATTGAACGACGTCGGTGAGAATGGTCGATCGGGCAAGAATGGAACGAACGGTCGCGCGGGTAAGGCTTCGCGCGATGCGTATGGGACAGTTGTCGGTGGCAAATGGCAAGCTGCGGAGTCGGCAGGTAGTGGAACATCGGGAGGTCATGGCGACGCCGGCGGTGGCGGCGGCGGTGGCGGAGGTGTGGCTTATTATCACAGGAAGGAAGGCGATTGCTCGCTCTATGAATTGGGACCAAGTGGTGGCGGCGGCGGCGCTGGCGGTTGCGGTGGCAACGGCGGAGTCGGCGGTGGCGCTGGCGGAAGCAGTATAGGGTTGTTCATGTCGTATGGTGGTTTCGAAAAGGGATTGCCGACGGTAAAGGGCAATTTATTTGTACGCGGTCGCGGTGGCAATGGTGGTGCAGGCGGCGTGGGCGGTGCAGGCGGTGCAGGCGGTGCAGGCGGTGCAGGCGGTATTGCTGGGTTCTGGATATCGACGCGAGCCGGAGGCGGTGGTGCAGGCGGCACCGGTGGCCGAGGTGGCGGCGGTGGTGGCGGCGCAGGAGGACCGTCTTTCGACATCTTGGGCTTCAATATCGTCTCGTCGGCACTCGTCGAGTCGAATACGTTTACGTATGACGATAGCGTCGCTCGCGGTGGTACAGGTGGGCAAGGTGGCGTCGGTGGCGCCGAGGAATCGGGTCCGCAGGGGATCGATGGAGCGAGCCGGCGACAACTCGATATGCGATCGTGCTTGTCGAATAATCGTTGTCCTTCTGAGGGGTATTCTTGCAACAAAGATAACGTCTGCGTGCCGAAGTCTTAGTGTTTTGTCTTCGTCGTTTTCGTTTATCGAAAGTCATAGAGGAGTTCATTCGTGGCTGGATTAAGTGAGATAGACAGTCATATTTGCGAAGATGTCGACGTCGTCGATATTGAGATTCCGAAGTTTAACGTCGTGCTCTATAACGATGACTATACGTCGTTTGATTTTGTCATCAATTTATTAGTCGACGTCTTTCATCATACGGCGAGCGATGCCGAACGCATTACGATGAGTATTCATCACAAGGGCAAGGGCGTAGCGGGAACGTATAGCAAAGAGATCGCCGAAATGAAGGTTCAGCGCGTGCACCAGCTGGCTCGCGGGGCCGGATTCCCGTTGCGAGCGGGAATCGAGCCTGGGACTAAAAAATCGTCGACGTGAGACTTTTTTCGTCGTTTGTGTTTCCCTTATGCATTGGCGCGTTTATAGATAAACGCGCGGATGCGTTGGGGATTTTGTGTCTCGACGAAGCCGAGAATAGACATGTTTTGATTAGGTCATCATGAAAAGCCACGAATTAGATATCTATTTTTCTAAAGCCCATGAAATCGCCGTTCATTATCGCCATGAGTATGTGACGCGCGAGCATTTTTTTGCGGCGCTCTTAAAAGATCGCGAAGTGATTCGCGCTTTTCGCGATTTGGATGTGCCGATTCCGTTTATTCGCGAGAGATTGAACGACTATTTTAAGAAGGAAGTGGAGAGTGTTCCAGATACTGTGCCAGAAGATGAGTTGGGCAAGCCGACCGATGCTTTGCATGCACTCGTTGCAAATGTATTGAATCAGGCGCTTGGATCGGGGAGGAACTTCCCTCGAGCTATCGATTTTATCATTGCCTTGTGCCATGAAAAGCACACGTTTATCCGATCGCTGTTCAATGCGATGAATTACGATGGGTTGCAGTTTATGGAGTGGGCGGCGAGGCATCCGGAACGCAAACAATCGTCGGCGTCGGATGACGACAAAGATATCGATGACGACGATGTCGATGAGAATGACGACGATATCGATGATGACGACGATGAGGGCTTCGATTACGAAGGGTTATTCTCGAATGACGACGATGGGGCAGAATTCATCGATCCCGACGATGATGAAGATGAGGACGATGAAGATGAAGAGGATAATGACGACGACGATGATGATGACGAAGAATCGGATTCGGAGCATAAACACAGAAATTTAGCGCGTGGAATCCGATCGTTTTTGTCGCTTGTTGAAAACATCAAAACGACGGGAGAGCGGATCGATAACGTCCAGAATATCAAGGAATTCAAAGACGTTTTGAGAAACACCTTTTTGGGTAAAGATGCCGCTCACGTTGATATTCGCGTGTTTCGCAAAAACTTTGGTCCGAAGGCGCCAGGGAGTTTGCGAGAGATTCTCGATTTTGGCGAAGAAATCGATATTTCCGATGAAAATGGCGCAAAAGAAGCCGAGGACAATGCGCCGCAAGGCGATGAAACGTCTCAACGGGGAGCGTCGAAACGTCGCGAGGATCTCATCGCGTTTCGTCGAATTCGCGGATTTGTGACGAAACTCGTCGAAAGAGCGAGTCGAGGAGAAATCGATCCGGTTGTTGGGCGCGAAAAGGAAATCGAGACTTGTTGTTTGGCGCTTTTGCGCCGCACGAAGAGCAACGTTTTGATCGTCGGTGAGGCTGGAGTTGGCAAAACGGCCATCGTCGAGGGATTGGCGCGAGCCATTGCGCGGAAAGAAGTTCCATTGCCGCTTCAAGATCTCGAGATTTATTCGCTCGATGTCGCATCGCTCATGGCAGGGACGAAATTGCGTGGCGAAATGGAAGAACGCCTCAAAGCTGTGATGCACTATGTCGAAACGCATCAGCCGGCTGTTCTCTTTATCGACGAACTTCACAGCGTTTCGGGGACAGAACGCAGCGGAGGTGCTCAAGAAATTATGGGTCTGCTCAAGCCCAAACTCGCCACGGGTGCGCTTCGCGTCATTGGCACGACGACGTATGATGATTATCGTCGCAATATAGCGAGTGATACGGCACTCGTGAGAAGGTTTCACAAACTCGACATCGAAGAGCCCAATGCCGATACGACGCGGTTTATCATCGAATCACTCAAACCGCATTATGCCGAGTTCCATCACGTCGATTACACCGATGAAGCGTTAAACGCAGCCGTTTCTTTGACGGCGAAACACATTCCCGAGAGGCGATTCCCCGATAAGGCCATCGATATCATCGATGAAGCAGGGGCTTATTACCGCATGACGCGAACCGAAGATGAGACTGAGCTCAAGACGATCGATCGCGAAGATATCGAAAAGATCGTCGCCAAGGTGGCGCGAATTCCCGATATTCAAGTATCTCACGATGAGGGCGAATTGCTCAAAAATGCCGAAGAACGCATTAAATCGTCTGTATTTGGTCAAGATGCAGCTATCGAAGCGCTCGTGCGCTTGATCAAGTTATCGCGAGCGGGCATCCGAGCCGAACAAAAGCCAGTTGCGAATTTGCTCTTTGCAGGTCCAACGGGGGTAGGTAAGACAGAGGTGGCACGGCAATTTGCCAAAGCCCTCAATTTGCCATTCGTCCGCTTCGATATGAGCGAATACCGCGAGGAATATTCTATTTCGAAGTTTATCGGTGCATCGCCAGGGTATGTCGGTTACGATCGCGGTGGTCTTTTGACCGAAGCGATTCGTTCGAAGCCCAATTGCGTGCTTTTGCTCGACGAAATCGAAAAAGCGCATAGTGCGATATTCGATTTGTTGCTCCAGGTCATGGATGCGGCATCGTTGACCGATAACACGGGCAAGACGGCGGACTTTAGAAATGTCACGCTCATTATGACGTCGAACTCTGGCAGCGTCGATATGGGGCGCATGAGCATTGGTTTTGATAGCAAAATCGACGTTTCGAATGGTTTGAAAGAAATCGAAAAGACTTTCTCTCCTGAGTTTAGAAATCGTCTCGATGAAGTCATCTTATTCAATGCGTTGTCGCCGGAATCGATGGCGAGCATTGTGAAGCGAATGGTTGGCGATTTGTCGCTACTGCTCGCCGAGCGCAATGTAACGATATCGATTACCGAAGGAGCGACGCAATGGTTTGCGAAAGAAGGCTATGATCCCAAGTTCGGTGCACGCCCCATGGCGCGTTTGATTCAAAAAGAGATATCGGTGCCGTTATCGGACGAAATCTTATTTGGACAGCTCAAATCGGGAGGCAAAGTCGAAGTCGATTGGGATGAATCTTCGTCGAAGATCGCGTTCCGCATTGAATCGTTGCCCGATAGTAGCTCGGATTGAGTTTGACGTTTCAATTTGCTCACTCATGCCCTCGGCGCCCGAGCTTTTTTATCGCTCGCTTGCGCCCGTAGGGCATGCGAGTATGGAGTTTGTGGGCGTTTTTGATTCTGAATGGCGCCGAATAAACGGCGAGCTCTTGACAAGGCTGGCATAAATCGTGCATTTGTTTTATCCATCTCGTCGAGGGCATGTTGACGCATAGACGTGTCTTTATCGGATGAGAGTCATTTTTAATCAAACGATTTGATACGAGGAGATCGCGTCATGAAATTAGGGTATAGCTTAGGGATATTTGCAGCGTTATTGTTTGTATTTCCGTCGATATCGGAAGCGCGTCAGGGCGAGCCGCCTCGTAGCTGTATGCGTAATGGTTATGTCGATTGTTCGATTCACGGGTGTCAACGATATTGCAACAATGGCAATAATCGCCATAATGGTCACAGAGTGAATCCGGCTCCGCCGCCTGTGGTACGTCCGGCTCCTCAACCCCCTGTTGTGCGCCCCGTGCCACAGCCCGCAGAACGCGTCGTCGTGACGCGTCCGATAGCACCGGCGCCCGCAGAACGCGTCGTCGTGACGCGTCCGATAGCTCCAGCACCGGTTCCCGTCCCGGCGCCTGCGCCCGTCGTCGTGACGCGTCCGATAGCTCCAGCACCGGTTCCCGTACCGGCGCCTGCGCCCGTCGTCGTGACGCGTCCGATAGCACCGGCGCCCGCGCCTATCGTCGTCGTCGAGCATCGTCGTTCGAAACAGGAAATCAAGCGCGAGATCAAAAGATTAGAACGCGAAAATGATCGACTCGAAGATCAGTTGGAAGAAGAAGAAAGACGTGCCGAGTACGAATACGATTTATGTCGACGTTCTGTTCCCGTCTACGTTGCCAATCGTTGCGTCTATGACGATTCGCGCATTCGAGAGATTAAAGAAGATATCAGAGAGAATAAACGCGAGATTCGGGACTTGAAAGACGAAAAACGCGGCTGGTAAGAGCGCATCGAGTTGTCGAAGAAGTGGAGGTAAAGCGATTTGCCTCCACTTTTTTTTGTTTTTTCACTTTTTTTGAAAAGTTTTTCGAAAAATGCCCGCTCTATAACATGACCACCTATATGAGGTTGGTAAGGTGATAATCTCAAACCGTGGAGCATGAGAAATATGAGTGAGAACATTTTTGAACAATGTGGAACGACGTACGAAGACATTTTGAATGTCGTGAAGAGCATCGCCAAGAAAATCGTTAATTTGTATGGCGTTTACGACTACAAGGATGAGCTCGTTTCGGCGGGAATGCTGGCAGCAGTAGAGTGTTTGAACAATTTCGACCATTCGCGAAATGCGAAAGCGACGTCGTATATCTATCGCGCTGTATTTGGTCGTCTCAAGCGGTTAGCCTACGATCAAAAGCAATACATCCACACGCAAGACAAGGAGCTCGTGCATCTGTCGGCTATCAGTGATTCTTCGAGAGATGTGCCGGTATTCTTTACGCCCGATCCGTATCGGCTTCGTCCAGACGTCATCTACGATGCCAAACGCAAACAAAAAGTCGTCCAAAAAGCGTTCGACAAGCATACCGATGAGATTGAGAAATACGTTCGCATTGTGGAGCGCGAACACGGAACGGTTCCAGGGCGTGCACGGGTCAAACGAGAGCGAGAGCGCTGTGTCGTGACGATTCGTCGAACGATTAATCACGTCCTCATGCTCAACCGACCGCTAAGCGCAGTTTCGGCCATTCTCGAGGAATTCGCAGAAATCGAAAAAGCATCGATCGATGAAATCGAACGGGAAAGGCAGAGGAAAGAGGAGAAAAGGAATAAGAATAAGAAAGAATAGGGCATAGCTATTGAACGAGAATAATTCTTCGATCTGTATTGTAACCTATTGATTTTACTGAATTATTTTTGCTTTGTGTTTTTCTTTTGCCATAGTTAGAAGAGGGATCATCTCTTTTGGCGAAGAAGATGTGTTTGCATTGTCGTGAGTTGCGTTGGGGTAGGGGGCGATAGAGATATCGTCGGAGCTCTTTGTTTTTATTGGAGCTCTTTGTTTTTATTCGATAATTGCGCTTGAAAAACCGCGAGACGATCTTGTAGCGTAAGTTGTAGGTGGCTCACATGAAGTGTGCGCCTGAGATTTTTTATCTTTGGAGTTTTGGAAAAGGAGCTGAGTTGGGGAGAATGCGAAGATTATGGGAGACAATCGGGGGCATTGCTCTCGCCATCGTAGCCGTATCGTGTAGCAATGATTCGGCATCGCATGGGTGCGAGTCGCCATGTGACGAACCCGATGCCCAAGCTTGTTATACGTTTGGATCGGGGGAGAATAGTCTCGTCGCTCGTGCCAAATGCGAATTAGACGAAAAAGCTGGTTGCTTTCAGTGGAATTTTGTCGAGGCTTGTAGCGAGACATGCGAAAATGACGTCTGCGATCCCGAATTGAAGCCCGATCCCATAATTCCGCCGCCGTCGTCATGCACCGAGGGCAAGTATGCGTGTTTTGGAAAAACGCTCAAGCAATGCAAAAAAGATTCAGCCGGAGAGACGACTTGGGATACGATCAAGACGTGTTCTAGCAGTTGCAAAGCCACTGCTGGCAAGTGTTCTGAAGAGTTGCCATCTTGTACACTTACCAACGGCGCGACGGCTATAGTGCGCCAATGGACCGATGGCGATACGGTTTGGGTCATTCCCAAACCTAGCGATGCGTGCAATGATTACGAATTCGACGCCAAAGAGAATAGGTGGAAGCAAATTCGTTGGCGAATTCGCATTCACGGTATCGACGCGCCTGAATGTAGCAAGGGGAAAAACAAATACTACTATTATACGTGTATTCGGGATTCCAAGTACACCAACAACAACGAACGATATGGGTATGAGTCGTGGGAATGGGCTCAGAATTTGCTTGGCTTCGGTAGCGAAATCGTTTTGACGTGTGACGAATACGATTCCAAGACAAAGATTTGCTCTTACGATGCGACAGCCGACGATGACGCCGACGATGATAAAGTCGTCTACAATCGATTCTTGGCTTACATTGGCTACTCGAAAAACTCTGCGTCTTACGACTTTAGCACGGAACTCGCTCGCGAGGGGTTGGCATTTTCGAATACGAAGTTCAAGTCGAATAAGCGCGCGGCGATTTGCGCGGCTTCGAAAGAAGCAAAAGATGCCAAAAAGAATATTTGGTCGCTCGGCAATTCCGTTTCGGAAGTCCTTAGCAAGATGGGGAGCACCAAGAAAAAGGGCTTTAGCAATATGCCGAGGTTGTGCGGCTGGTAATTGCCACAAATTGCTCTTGTCCCATTGGGGCGATGCATGATAAATATGCATCGCCTTTTTTGCGTGTTTTATCGTCTAAGGGAGCAAAATGAATCGAAATATCATCATCGTTGTACTCATCGCCCTCATCGTCGTCTCGCTCGGAGCGACGGGGGTCATGTTCTACAACATGACAACAAAAAGCAATTCGTTGGGCAACGTCGTCGGCGACAATCAGGCGGCGCTCTATAAAGTCGCCGAACCCGATGCGTTTGCCGGGCGCGATAAAGAGGCTATCGATGTCGTGCGCAATTACAAAGTATTTGCTCCCGAATACATCGATGCCGTTCACGAAGCCATTGCGAATGGTCGATCAAACGTCGATGTCGAAATGAAACAGGAATCGATCGACGATCTCGTCGAATCGCAGTTTCTCGAAAAACACATCGGCATGACGTCGCTTAAACGCGGTCAATGGCGTGCCCTCCACCTCGATATCGACGAGGGCAACGACCCGCTCTACGAAGTGTATCTCGACTATACCGACGAAAACGTCGTCGTGGGTCCCGTTTGGATCGTCAATCTCGAAACGAATAGCGTCGTTGCACGCAATAGCATGGCTCGAGTTTTCGACCGCACCATTTCCAACTACGACGATGTCGAATCTGCGCTCAAACGTTCAGATGGCGTCGTTCATGCCATCACTTCGCATAAATTCGATAGCGGCATCGACCTCGGTGGCGTTTTGCTCCTCTACTTCCTCAAGAAGACGACCGATCCCAAACACGTCGACGATCAGATCATCGGTTGGACGGTGATGCACGAGCTCGACGACGAGTTCTCAGCTTATTTCCAGTGGAAGGAATTGAGCGAGACGCGCGTGGCAAAGTTCCGATTTAATTGGGATACGAAGCGATTGACGCCTGTTGGTTTGTATGCCGCTGACCTCATGGGCATTGGCAACAATATGCAATCGGTTGAGCCCGTCAACATCTATCCCAACGAATACACGAATAATCTTCACATTCCGCGCCAGGAGCGTTGGCCCAGAAATCACGCTTGCCGCAAATCCGATTTCAAGGCACTTTGCACGGCGTTTGTCAAAGTCCTCGAACAGCAAGAATTTGTCAGTGCCATGGCGTGGCTCTTGACCAACGGCGAACCAAACGCATCGCGTCGCGTCAATTCGTGCAAAGAAAAACGCGAATGTGGCTGGACGATGAAGATTGCACCAAAGGCCGAGAATCCCGATAACAATCCGGCGCTCATGGAAATTGGCTACAAGTACAAGCTCAACAACGTCGAGCGTAGCGTTCGCTTCCTCGTCGACAGCGAAAAAGAAACGATATCGCCGCTCGACAAGCTGAGCCAGTGGGCTTATTGGAGCGTTTCGCCGAGAACGTAAGCCGGATCGGGGGAATAGAAGAATAATATGCAACGGAGTAGCGCCAGAATCTTTGGGTTTTTGGCGCTTTTTTCGTTCTTGAACAAAAAGCGCGAGCGATAGAGACTTGAGTTAAAGAGATATCGAGACATCGAAGGCATCGAGATATAATGGGATAACGAGTCGTGGAGTAGAGGAGAGATGGACAATTTCGAATATCGTCGAGGATATGCGTCGTGGAAGATCGATTTTGGCAAAGTCAACGCATTCGGAACGCGAGAAATCGAAGAAATGGACGGCGTCATCGACGTTTGTAATCAAAATTTCTTCAATAATATCAAAGTGTTACGCGTCAAAAGCGAGAAGATTTCTCCGAGTGGCAAACGCATTTTTTCGGCAGGTGCCAATCTGAAAGAGCGCCGAGATTGGACGCAGGATCAAATCCTTTCGCATCTTGCCCATCAACGGCAAGTCGTCCACCGTCTGAGGACCACGCCATTCTTTGCGATTGTCTATGTCGATGGGATTGCCCAAGGTCTTGGTGTCGAGATGTGTTTGGCTGCCGACGTCGTCATCGCTTCGTCGCGAAGCTCGTTTGCATTGCCCGAATATCGACTTGGGATAATCCCAGGGGCTGGCGGTTATACGTGGGCACATCACTTGTCGAAACGCAAGCGCGAAGCCATATCGTGGATGGAGCAGGGGAGTGTGGCATCGGCAGAATATGCCCAATGGCTCGGGATCGTCGATACCGTTATCGACGTCGAATGTACAGGCGACGATGAAGTGTCGAAAACCGACCCGAGCGATATCTACGTCGAGGAAATCGTTTCGTGGTTGGCAACGCTTTCGCTCGAAGAACAAATCGAACGCAAAAGCGCACGATATAAAGACATCGATTTCGATGCATGGTTTGAAGAAGAGCAGACCGAATACGCGCGACGCTTGTCGATGAGAAAAGACAACGATTTTATCGTGTAGAGAAATGTATGCACGATATTAAAAACATGACTAGAATAAAGATGTAACGTTTTTATAAGACGCCATTCGAAAAAGTTAGTGATGATTTTATCGTGTCAAAATAATAAAAAATGCAACTAAATTACTGTGTATTCTTTTCTGAAAAATCGCACTCAGATTTCGAATTGATATAATGGATAAAAGAACAACGTTTTTATTAAATGCAAGAATCATTGCTAAATTATCGTATATAAGTTGTCGCGTCAGAAAATCGTTATTAAATTATCGTGATATTTTCCGTCGATGGATTTGTCGTCGTTTTTGCGATCCGTTTTTGGCAATGGTCGATCTGGAGATTCCCGTATTTCCTTTCATTCAGCGTCTGTTCTTCCGTCGTGGGGCCAATTTATCCGTCAAAGCGATGGTTTTTCGCTATTGAATGCCTTGGGAGCTCTAGTGCGGTCCCTTGGGAGCGCTAGCGCGGTCACGGAAGGGGCTTCTGACCAAATTCTGGATGGCAAGCGTCGCTCGAAGTCGTTTCATTGCCGTTTCATTGCCGTTTTACGTCGATGGCAAGAAGAACAACGATAATTAAACAACGATAAAGAGATAACGATAACAATGCTACGAAAAATAAATGATGATAATTGCACTACGAAAAAGAAGTTGCGAAAAAAGATGCTATGTTTTTAATCGTGCTAAAATTATCGATGTAACAATTCCACACCAAAGTTTTTTGATGCGATATTGTTCTCATGCTCATATTTTCGACGCGACAATTTCGTGCTGAGATTTATGATGTGATATTTTCGTGCTATCATTTCTTACAAAGATCAATGTTGGAAAATTTGCTAAAACTTGCAACGGTGATTTCACTACGATAAAAACACATCGATATGGCAATGCCCGCCTGTAAGGCGGGCTGTTTTGCATTATGATGAAGCCCGCCTGTAAGGCGGGCTTGTATTATCGATGAGCTAGGTGCGAGTCATCGTCGTTAGAGCTAGCTAACTTTTACAACGATAATTTCGTACTATCTTTCTTGAGCTTTTTTGGGCGTTTGCCGATTATTGTGCCGAAGCGATCCCCAGGGGGGCGATTTCTTCGACATAGATGATGTCGTTTCGGACGCCGACGAATAACTCGCCTGGGGCATATTCGTGAGAAATAATCCATTCGGCGACTTTAGATTCGACTTGGGATTGGATCGTCTGACGCATGGGGCGGGCGCCATAGTTCGGATCGAAGCCGCCGTTTCGGACGAGGAAGGGGATGAGCGAGCTCTCGTCGAACGACAAATGTATTCCCTTGTCTTTTTGGAGTCGTTTGCACGAATCGGCCAAGAGCAGGTGAGCGATGCGTTCGATTTGTTCGAGATCGAGAGGTTGGAAGACGAGTTTTTCTTCGATTCGGTTCCAGAGTTCGGGCGAGAATTTTGATTTAGCCGTGCGCAAAATGATGCTTTCGGCATCTTGTTCCGAGACGCCGGTGCCATTTTTGGCGAAGCCAATGGCGCCTTGAACTGCGTTGGCGAGGTTTTGTGCGCCAAGGTTACTCGTCAAGATGACGACGGCATTGGAGAAATCGACGTGTCGACCTTTGGCATCGGTGAGCCTGCCTTCGTCGAGGATTTGGAGCAAGATATTCCAAACATCGGGATGGGCTTTTTCGATTTCGTCGAAGAGGACGATTTGGTAGGGGCGTTTTCGCAAGGCCTCGGTCAGGAGTCCGCCGTCGTCGAAGCCGACATAGCCCGCAGGGGCGCCGATGAGTTTGGCGACGGAGTGCTGCTCCATGAATTCGCTCATGTCGAATCGGACCATGTTTTTGGGCGACCCGAAGAGGAAATCGGCGAGTACTTTAGCGGCCTCGGTTTTGCCGACGCCCGTTGGCCCTAAGAATAGGAAGCTCCCGATGGGGCGATGTGCACCGAATCCGGCGTGATTGCGTCGAATGACGTTTGCAATTTTGGCGATGTTTTTTTCGTGACCGATGAGCCTTTCACCTAAAATCTGCTCCATATTGAGGAGTTTTTGGCGTTCGGTCATGAGTAGGCGTTCGATGGGAATTTCGGCGATCATCGCGATGATTCGCGCGACGTGTTCGGGTTTAACCGTCGTCTCTCCAGAACGCTCGCACAGGCTACCGGCGCGATCGAGTATCGATATAGCTTTATCGGGTAACGATCGCTCCTGGATATATCGCTCCGAGAGTCGAACCGCCTCGCGAATCGATTCGGAAGTATAGGTGACGTGATGGTGCTTAGCATATTGATCGATAATGCCGTGTTCGATGATGCGCACCGACGTTTCGGGCGATGGCGCTTTGACTTCGATAAAATCGAATCGGCGTTCAAATCCGATATCGGCGCTAAATGCACGTCGCAATTCTTGCGGCGTCGCCGTGCCGACGCACATGATTTCGCCGCGCGAAAGTGCGAGTTTGAGTTCGAGTGATGCATCGGCATTGGGGTCGTTGCTATTGGTTGCAATCCAGCTGTGTATTTCGTCGAGGAATAAAATGATCTTCCCGTTTGCCTTTTTGATTTCGGATTTGATGGCGCGGATGCGCTCTTGTACGGCACCGCGCAATTGCGTTCCGCTCAAGATGGCCCCGTAATCGAGGGCGATAATCGTCTTACCGTCGAGTGCCTCAGGGGCTTCGCGCCGTGCCATTTTTAGAGCAAGGCCCTCGATAATGGCTGTTTTTCCGACGCCTGCTTCCCCGACGAGTATCGGGTTATTGCTACGTCGTTTATTGAGGATGTCGATGAGTTGATCGATTTCTGCTTCGCGTTCTATGACGGGATCGATGCGCCCTGCCGCCGCCTCGGCCAAGAGATTGCGCCCGTATTGAGCTAGGGTCGGGAATTGGA
>ERZ1026772.398-NODE-398-length-32437-cov-17.494565_pt1 | contig 32437 bp, 17 predicted proteins | sample MGYA00380124_ERZ1026772 | MGnify/ENA primary metagenome ERZ1026772 (study PRJEB33269, sample SAMEA4719760) | human gut metagenome | biome: human-associated habitat; feature: organic feature; material: feces | place: Cameroon | collected 2013-10 ...
ATTATTTCTTATAATATTAAGAACTAGCTAATTTACGCTCTGTATTGCGGGTTTTTATCGGATAGACGTTGTGTATTAATGTGTTAGGAGATACTATTGCCATACTTTTGTATTACTTTATACGAGTTATTTTTGTTCCTAGTTTGTTTCTTTTGGATTCTTTTTGTTATTTTTGTTCCTAGTTTGTTTCTCTGGAGTATGAAGAAAGATGACATTAAACAGCCCGTGAGGCTAAGGGAAAAATCCCTGAAGAACGGAGTGAAGTCACTCTACCTTGACATCTATCAGGATGGGCAAAGACGTTATCAGTATCTGAAGCTTTATATTAATCCTGGGACAGATCCGCTTACTAAGATGAAGAACAAGGCTGCTATGGATGCCGCACGCGTAATCCAGGCAAGAAAACTTGTGGATATGCAGTCAAGCATGGCGGACATCATGACTGCCAGCAGTCGCAGAATCAAGTTCGTGGATTATTACCGTGAATATTACGAATCGAAGTACGATATCTCCAATAGCAGTAGAAAACGTGCAAATCATGCGCTGGACAGATGGATTGAATTCGCAGGTAAAGATGTGCTCCTTTGCAAGGTTACTTCTGAAATGCTGAGTGCCTTTGTCAAACATCTAAAGTCGTCGGTCTGCATGCACAAATGCCGAAAGGTGTCGATTTCTGCAGGTGAAGGGCGAGAGAAAAGTTTCATCCTTACGTCAGATGCAGAAAAACTCATACGGAAAATGGCTTGCGTGCAGAAAAAAACGGTTGAACAGATAGCAAAGGAAACAGGTATCAGCGAAAGCACCATTAAACATGCATATAAACGAATCATTGCAGGCCAAGAGGATAGGCGTCTGGCAGAAACAACAGTTCATCTTTACTTTATTACCGTAGCGGCGGTTTTACATAAAGCATACCGCAAAAGGCTGATACCGTCTGATCCTGCAGATATGCTTGACAGAGCGGAGCGCCCGGGTGGGCGCTCCGCGGAGAGGACTTATCTCACATTTGAGGAAGTCACCAAGATGATAGATACGGCGTGCTGCTATCCTGTGGTGAAGAACATGTTTTTATTCTCTTGCTTTACAGGCTTGCGCTACTCGGATGTAAAGGCCCTCACATGGGGAAAGATTGACGACAGCATGATAGGCACGACTATGCAGAAGACAAAGGAGCCTGTATATGTACCGATCAGCAATAATGCCAGGAGGTGGTTGCCGGATAGAGGAGATGCGCAGGGGTCGGATTTCGTTTTCAGCGGTATGCCTACCGCGCCGGCTGTAAATAAATGTATCGACAAGTGGACGAAGGAAGCGGGCATCGATAAACATGTCACTTTTCATGTGGCCAGACACACATTCGCTACGCTTTCGTTGGAGTACGGCGCTGATTTGTATACCATCAGCAAACTTCTGGGGCATCGAAACATTGCGACCACCCAGGTTTATGCCAAGATCATAGATGAAAAGAAGGTAGAGGCGGTGAACCTCATTCCTGATCTGAAAAAATAATTTGTAAATTTCAGCATCTAATCACAGAAGCTAGTCTCGTCAAGCGCTGCAAAAGCGAGGTCCAGGACCTTGCCTTTGGAGATGCCTAGCGTCGCCGCTTGCTCGTTGATGGCATTCAGCGTCTCTTGAGTTACCATCGCGCTGAATGGTACCCTTTTCTTTTCTGACGCCGGCCTTCCGGAGCCAGGTCGTGAACCGCCGTAATTTGGATTCTTGTTCATACTACAATTCTTTACAGAACGAGCTAAACTCCTCTTCATACTCCCCGGCACTGAAATCCTGCAGTGTTTCATCATCGAAGAGCCATCGGTAGAAGTTCGGGGCACTCTGAGCTTCGAGCTTCACCCACTCTGCAAAGCAACATGTCTCGCCATTTTCAAGGCACTTGTCGTAATTCTCTGTTAATACCTGAATTTTGTAATCCCTATTTCTCATATCTTAAAAATTTTTAGTTGTTTCATTTATCTGGTTACAAAGGTAATACTCTATCTTGATATTTCAAATAGATAAATCAAGTTTTTTTGAAATAAGGAGGTGGAGGCTGTCAACCTCATTCTGGATCTAAAAAAATAAGGGGCGCTTCACAGCGGCCCTTATCCATAAATACGTTACAAACATTAAAAACATAAGTGTTTTTTATCTGACATTCCTTCAATTTCAGTATAGTCCCGAGGACCCGGAAAGTCCCCGGGATGCTTTTTTATATGGTCTGTGCATCAGGACAGAGACCGGATTATAGACCAGGAAATTGGCCGAAAACATGAGAGAAATCATAATCGTCTTAATGTGAGCGACTTATCTATACTAGACACTTATAGATTATTGCTCGGAGTCTCTTGGCTTTGACAATTCGATGAGGCGTTCCTCTATAGTGAGCTGCTTTCCTTCTTCCGTACTCAACTCGACCGCCTGAAGTTTCGGCACCGTATATTGCATGAGTTTTTCTGCAATGATGAGCCTGTCCTTGGGCTCCAGCTCCATGAAGTCCCTGACCATGTTCCCGCTGTTGCTGTATGTGTCGAGCAGTTCAGATACCATATCCTTGACCTTTTTCGTTGCCTTGTTCGGAGTCCCTTTCTTGCGTCCTCCGGTCTTGCGTCCCTTTGCGTCCATGATGAATTGTGAAATGATGTTAATACTTAAACTTATGATGCGAAGATAACTATCTACTTTTAGGCTACCTAATTAAGTATTAACAAATCTGACAGTAAAATGGCACTTCCAGGAATAGGCAGCATGATAGGCTTGGGCATGACAGCGGCGTCCAGCCTCTATGGCGGCATAAAGAACGTCAAGGCTTACAAGGATGTTATCGGCAACATCAAACAACAGCAGCAGGATAACCAGGACTGGTTTGACAGGCGTTACAATGAAGACTCCACCCAGAGGGCGGACGCCCAGGCGCTTCTCACAGCGACTGAGGAAAGCATCCGCAACAGGAACAGGCAGGCCGCAGGAGCCGCGGCGGTCATGGGCGGGACAGACGAGAGCGTGGCGGCGGCAAAGGCCGCGAACAATCAGGCCCTGGTCGACGCTACGAGCAAGATAGCGGCGGCCGCAGACCAGCGGAAGGACGCAATCGAGAACCAGTACATGTCTACCAAATCAAACTTGAACTCCCAGATCAACGACATGACCCTCAAGAAGGCGCAGAGCACTGCTGCGGCCGTGGAAAAAGTGGCCGATGCGGCTGGCAATCTCGCTTCAATATAAATCGTCCCGACATGATAGAAGAAAACAACAAGCAGAAGAAGGCTGTGCCTGTGCAGGAACAGCCCCAGCCTACAGCAGTCCCGCCGGCCAGCACTTCGACAGTGCAGGCTCCAACGGCACAACCGCAACCGGGTGCAGGTGCGGATATGGCTCAGCCTGCCTCAGGTGTGGCCCAACAGGCCCAGACAGGCACGAGGATGTCGACTTTGGACAGAATTATAAAACCGCGGCTTGCCGACAATACGGCGGTCAAGTTTGAACAGCCTCTGGCCCGGCCGGCTGAAATCGCCGGCAAGCAGGAAATGGACAATGCGAAGCCGTACAGGACTAAAGACGGGTTCACGTATAAGGCCAATACCGGCAAGCTCTATGACGATCAGGGCAGGGAACTCTCCCCGTTCGCGTATGCAGTGGAACTGGCAGACAAGAACAGGATGACGCCGGAGGAGAAGGCTGCGGAGGCCAAGAGAGAACGCAGGACCAAGATATTCTCGGCAATCGGAGACGGAATCGCTGCATTGGCCAACGTCTATTTCACTTCCAAGGGCGCTCCGGACATGTATAACCCCAGCACGTCCATGTCTGCCAAGACAAAAGCGTATTGGGACAAGCTCAATGCGGAGCGCAAGGCGAATGAAGACAAGTACAACGATCTGCTGCTTGGCGCGTATAAGGCAGACAATGCAGACAGGGACGCCAAGGACAAGTGGCGGCAGCAACTTGAACAATTGAAGATTGAAATGGAAAGAAAAAATGAAGCTGAGACGTATAAGCGTGGTAAGGATGCGGCTGATGCCAAGTACCGAAAGGAAAAGGATGACGCCGACAGGACCTCACGGGAAAAGATTGCCGCAAGCCAGATCGAAGCGGCCGACAGGCGTGCTTCGGCCGACAGGTCTCAGAGACAGACCCAGTTCGACATCAGGTATGGAGGCAAGGGCGGTGGCAACAAGAGCAAGTACACATTCTCGCTGGGACGCGGCAAAGGCTCAGTCTCGGTCGATTCCGATGCTGTCAATGATGCCAATGTACGGCAGATCTATGACCGGCTCCCTGAGGAGGTGAGGCGGACGGCCCAGGAGAGATACAAAACAGCGAAAACAGACAACGGCTTAACTGTCTATGCCAAAGACAAAAACGGCAAACTGATCTATGGGCCGGACGGCAATCTGGTTCCGGAGTACCAGCAGCTGTCCAAGAATGAGATGCTGGAAGTCATAGGCGCCAACCTGGAGGACAATCCTGATCTCGAGAATGACATCCGCGAGCTGGCAGGACAGCCAGGGAAGAAGAAACCGAACCCGATGGGCGGCGGACAGGCGCAGAACGGCAGCGGTAAGAAACCAAATCCAATGAACTAAGTACGGCATGAACGACAATAAGAGAAAATTATACGATGCCCTGTCGAATGACTATGACATGGGTACATACGAGCAGTTCAGAAAGGACCTCGAGGACAAGGACAAGAGACGGAAATTGTACGATGCGACCAGCGACGCGTATGATTTCGGCGATTATGACCAATTTGAGGCGCAGCTGGGCTATGGCCAGTCTCAGTCCGCTCCAAGTGCAGAGGAAATCAATTCAGGCAGTGCAGGTCCTGTCATGCCGAAGCCGGCCATGGAAAACAGGAACTGGGAGGTACAGATGGGGAACGGCCACAGCCGTGCGACCGTGGAAAAGCCTGAACCTGTTGATGTGCCCATTCCGCAGAGACCTGAAGGCCAGGAACCGTCTGATGATGGGACAGCGGCTCCTTCCGGCGATGTGAGGTCATATCTGGAGTATGCCAACAGACAGCAGGTAGCCAACCTCAGCAGGGACATCAGCTCACGACTGGATGAGGCGCAGACGAAATCCCGTGACATATATATGAAGGAACAGGAAGACGCACGCAAAGGTGGATTCCTGTCGACACTTGCACATGCCATTGCCGCGTCCGGCCATAATCCTGAAGGCAGGTCCGGAGGCATGTCCGATGCCCAGCAGAGGACACTTCAGGGCGCGGACAGCGAACTCCAGAGCGAAATATCCAAACTGGAGGCTGCAAAGAAGGCGATGAGCAATGCCGAAGAGATTATTGCCGAGGCGGACAAGAGTGTCCAGGAAGGCAAATTCCCTGGTTTCTTCAAAGGCATAGCGCGCGGTTTCGGGGACAAACTGTTTGACGTAAACACGTGGGATCTGGGAGTGTCAGACACAAAGAACAGCATCGAACTGCTTAAGGCCATCAGGAAGTACGATGAGGGAGAGCCGCTTTCGGAATCCGAGCAGATGCTTCTGGACGCGAAGTCGGTGGAACTCGCCACTAATGCATACTTCGGTTCATACATAGGCAGGGGATACAAGGCTGGAGCCGTGACGGCACAGAGCCTGCCGTTCATGTTGGAGATGGCGGTCAACCCGGCCAGCACCCTTGGCGAATCCACACAGAGTATGCTGGCCAGGTATGCACTGTCGAGATTTGCGAAGAAAGGAGCAACCAGAGCAGCCCAGAAGTTCGCTACAAAGGCTGCAGGGGCTGCAGGACGCGCCTTGGGTGACATAGCCGGTTCAGCTGTCATGGCAGGGACATCCGGCGCTGTCCGTGTGGCCGGAGACGCCATCGACAGATATGCAGGTGACATCAAGACTGATATGGACGGACAGGGGCAGACAGTATTTGCAGGCCATGACCCGGAAAGCCTCGGGAAATCGATTGCAAAGGCATTCACGTCAACAGCAATAGAGAACCATTCTGAGATGCTGGGCGAATACTTCGCTCCGGCTCTCGGCATCGTTTCCAAACTCGGCAGGAAGGGCATGGAGAAGTTCGGCCTGAAGAAGGTCGTGGATTTCGTTGACGATGTCAGTGCGACTGACGCATCCAAACTCATAGCGGATTTCCAGAAGCGCACCAAGTGGAACGGAACCATCGGAGAGTACGCGGAAGAGGTCGTGGGCAACATTGAGAATACCATTCTTGTCGGAGACAACACTTTGGATGCGTCGGATGACACCGGAGTGTTCAATCTGGACCAGAACATCGACACGTTCCTTGGCGTGGCCCTTATGGGAGGAGTATTCAGTGCAGTCCGTACTGCCATGTGGCGTACTCCAAAATACAGGGCTAGGATGGAGATGGAGAAGGCCCGTGATGAGGCAAGGACGAAATACGGAAGTGAGGCATGGCAGGAGATTGAGGACAGGATGGCGGAAGCCGGGGACTCCGGCATGTCGGCCGTATTGTCCACTGTTATTGCCGGCGAGAACAGTCCTGAGAAGGCAAAGGCCCTGCTGGACTATGCGAAGAGCATCAAGAAGTATGAGGGCATGCTGGCGGGAGATGAGAAGCGCAGGGAGATTGCGAGCCCGGAGGCGACGGATCTGGAGACTTCCTATGAGAACGGCTATACGCTTTCGACGCCGCAGGAAGTGCATGACGCGAAACTGATGTTCGAGTATCAGGAAGCCATGCTCCAGAAGGCGCTGGGCACTTCCGACATTGATATCGACACAATTATGCTCGGCAATGAGATGGGAACGCTTACGGACGAGCAGAAGTCAGTAGCCATGGACTATCTCAATGCCAAGGCTACATTCGATGGCGTCATTGACAGGGTGAGGGATGACATCGTCAGCAGGATTTCTTCCGTGGAGAATGCCATCGACGCGAGCACGAACAGGGATACCGGAATGCTGCAGCCTGCAAGTCTTGTCGACGACAGGCCGGTCCACATCATTTCGGGAATCGTCAGGCTCACTCCAGACGGGACGATGGTGGACACACGGAACTCTGAGAACTTCATAATCGTCCGTGACGACAGGACAGGCAGGATGGAGACCATCTCTCCTTCAGACATAAACCGTCTTGAGAATGAGATAGACCCGGCCATGGAGAAACAGGCCGCCAGGCAGCAGATCCAGGATGTCTATGGCAGCCGTGAGGCTGACAGCATCGACGGCGTGCTTGCCTTCAACCCTGGTGACACCTACACTCTGACCAATGAGCAGGGACAGTCTTTCCCTGTTCAGATTGTAGCGAACGAGCAGGGCGCAACTGACAATGGTGACGGGACCGTCAATGTTATTCTCAATAATGACATTGACACCCAGACTGGGCAGCCTCGTATCACTCAGATGCCTAAAGAGCAGATTCAGGAGATGGCGGAGGCCACCAACCTGTCAAGACTTCAGCAGTACGAGCAGCAGAAGCTTGCCAGGGCAGCGGAACAGGCGGAAACGGATGCGACAGGGAGGACACCTGAGAATCCTTTCAGAATCAATGACAGGATCACACTGTCTGATGCGGAGACCGGCAATGTAGAGAACGGAGTGGTCGGTTCGGAACTCACGGATGACGGCAAGTATGAAGTCGTCGTGGAGAAGCAGGACGGCAGCCAGTCCATACTCTATCTGTCTCCAAGTGAACTGGAACAGCTCGGGGCCAAACTGGAACAGCCGGAGGCCGTGGAAGAACGGAATGCTCCGGTTTTGGAACGGAATCAGCCGGTTTTGGAACGGAAGACAGAGAAGGCCGAGCAGGAGTCTGCGATGTCACGCATACCTTTAGACAGGGATGGAGATCCGCAGTTCGAGCAGGCTCAGCCGTCTGACACGTGGGAGGCCCTTCTTGAACTCAACGGCGGCAATGCCGTAGAGGCGGAGGATACCGCAAGGCAGATGTATGAAAACGCATCGAAGAATCTTGACAAGGCCCAGAAGACCAAGCCGAAATCCGGCACTTCAGTGATGGAGATCCAGAGGAACAAGGCTGAGCGCAACGGGCAGATAGACGAACTCCGGAAGTCGGTGGATTTCTGGGGCAAGGTCCTGTCATACCCTGAGGCTGATAGAAAGTCGGCAAGCGCAGCCGCAGCTGCAGAGGCCCGACAGAAAGAGGACGCGAAGAGGGAGGCAGTACGACAGGCAAAAGAGAACCTGGCCAAAGGGCGCAAACTGATGCAGCAGAAGGGAACGTATTATAAGGATGATGCCAAACTCGGCGATTATCTGGATTTCCATGACTATGCGCTGCGTATGATTGCCAATGGACGCGTGAAGTTCGTCTGGAAGAACGATGCCGACAACAACTCGATAAAGGGGCTTGGCGGACATCTCGGTCTTGAGGACAGCGAATCGGAGAGAAAGGCTCTCTTCAGTCTCCTGGCAAACCAGGATAAGGGCGGATTGCGTCCTGATGACGCTGCGGAACAGTTGTCTGAGGAATACAATTCAAGTCTGGGCGCCGAGGTAATCAGTTCTTCTGAGGCCCTCGATGTCATTCTTGACATTATCCGCACGTATGGCGGCAAGACCCGCGACATGATGAATGCCGCCATTGACGCACATGCAATGGCCGGTATGGACGAGAGGGGCCATGATGAAGACAACAAGTCTTCTGAGGACAAAGATGATTCAAAGATTGCTGAAGGCCAAGAATCTCTCCCTGCAGATGCTCCATTGAGCAACGAGATGAATGAGTTCGGGGTTCCTTTCATCGAATCTTCGGATGGAACCACCGTTTTTGGCGTATTGACTGACGACAGCGGTTTGTCTCCTGCTCCTATCAAATTAAGCCTCGGAGAGAATGCCACAGATAAAAATGGGACCAATCATGGTTATGGCTTGCTCCATATTGAAGCAGGACATGGGGACCAGATACGGGCAGCAGGTTATTCTTCCATCAAAGATTTCGTTGAAGATGTGGCCCGCAATTATGACACAATCCGCGAAGGTGGAATTGTTGCAAATAATCAAACGTATCTGCTGGAACTCTCAGATGAGCACAACAACACATTGTTTATCCAGTTGTCACGGGATGGCAGCTATTGGAACATAAACAGCGCGGGTATTTTCAAGAAGAAATACTCGCGCCGTAAGCCGGAAGTCTTTACTCGACCCGCATTGAAGACCGAAACTGACACCGATTCCGGTAGAGTTGATAGCAGCCGTTTTAATGGTGCAACTGCGCCAGCAGGAAACTCTCATCAGACTTCTGAAAGCAAAGATACAAATATTTCCGAAGAAAGCAACACGGGCTCTGAGAAATCTGTAGCAGAGCAGATTACGGAACAGAGAGAGGTCGTGAATACGGAGCCGACTGAGGCGCAGAAAGAAGCCGGCAACTACCGCATGGGGCACGTCAAGATAGACGGAATGGATGTCACCATCGAGAACCCTAAGGGCAGCATCCGGAGAGGTACTGATGCGGACGGCAAGAAGTGGGAGTCTGAGATGCACTATGACTATGGTTATATCCGCGGCACAAAGGCTGTGGATAACGACCACATCGACATATTCCTTTCTGACAACCCGGAGACTGGGAACGTCTTTGTCGTCGACCAGGTGAACCCGAAGACGGGAGAGTTTGACGAGTCCAAGGTGATGTATGGTTTCGCTTCTGAGCAGGAGGCCAGGGACGCTTATCTTTCGAATTACGAAAAGGGCTGGAAGGGTCTCGGCAAGATTACTGAGGTGACCAGGGAAGAGTTCAAGAAATGGATTGAATCATCCACGAGAAAGACAAAGCCGTTCTCGGAATATGCAAGCGTGAAAACTGCTGAGCCCCAGAAGGAGAAATCCATTCAAGGACTTGAAGGATACTCGCGTGACGAGATCAAAGGCATTGTGACAGATCATATCAACGATGTGATGAGGGACTATGATATTGATGCGGAAATCATCGGCATGGATATTCATGGATCCAGAAATCGTCATGACGCCAGACCGGACTCTGATTTGGATGTAGTTGTCGAATATCGTGGAGACATTCGGGAGGACGACATGTTCAATGCGCTTAACGGCGAGGAGGATGCGCTTTCGATTGAGGGAATCAAGGTCGATATCAATCCTATAAGGAAAGAGGAAACCGGAGACCTTCAGGACTACATGAAGCAGTCGGAAGAGTATGACAGGGAAAAGAGTTCTGCTGACAACCAGGGCAATCCTGTAAATGAGGACAGCACTCCTGCTGGTCGTGCCGTCAAGGAAGAAGAAAAGCCGGCAGAGGTTTCCGCTCCTGCTGAAACCGAGACCCCAAAAAACGAGGGTGCATTTGGTCTTGTCAGCGATGATAGAATGGCAGAACTGAAAGAGAGACTGCGCAAGAAGTTGAGCGGTCAACTCAATATGGGCATTGACCCGGAAATTCTTGCTATCGGTATGGAACTCGCAGTAGGGCACATTGACCGAGGTGTCAAGACCTTTGCGGACTTCTCCAAGAAGATGATTGAGGATTTGGGCGATGTTATCCGTCCATACCTCAAAGCCTTCTACAATGGCGCACGAGACCTGCCCGAAGTAATAGAGAGTGGTCTTTCTGCCGAAATGACCCCTTATGATGAGGTGCGCCGCTTCAACGTTGCAACCATTGGCGAGAATGGCGAGGAAAAGAAGCCTACCATTCTAGAGACAGCCGAGCAGGTAAGCAACGAACTGACCGTGCAGCGCAATGCTGATGAAGTGGAAGTGGTTGTTTCCGAAACGGAAAACACCACTAACGACGTATATTCAATCGCTCCTGCCCAGTACACAACCAAGCGCGGCAAGGTGCTAGACATGTTCTTGGTGAAGCCTAACGGCGAATTGGGCACATCTGAACAGCGCGCAGCCAATGCACGTGTACGCGAAATGAAAGGATGGTGGGATAAGAAAGCTGGCGGCTTCATGCTTCGCAGCGAGGAAGATGCACGCCAGTTTGTCGAGCAAACGTTCCGTAATCCTATCGGCACTACTGCATCGGCTAATGAGGTGCAAGCCGCAAAAACTTCTCTCATGAGCGACACAGGTTCTTCACGTGACGAGCAGGAAGTAAATGCCGCAGTGGGCAAGACTTTCAAGTCTAAGAAAGGCCTTATCCTGTATGTAGACCGCATCGACGATGGCCGAGTATTCTACGAGATTACCGACATTGACGGCACTACGGAGAGATACGACACATCTATCCCTGCAATGGCCGACGCTCTCCAGCGTTGGGAAGAAGTAACTGTAACTGATAACAACAATAACAATGAAACAGACAGAACAGCAGCAGAGCAAGCTGCTGAAAATAAACAGCCGAAGAATTCAACTAAAAAGAAAAAATCGGTATCTTTGCATACAGAAGTGGCTGACTTATTTAGTGGTCTGTTCGATGAAGAAACATTAAACTCTAAAGACAACGAAAATGGATTACAACGAAATGATGCAGTTCGCTCCGAAGGGCTGTCAGCCGACGGTGGTAAACACACAGAAAGACTATCAGAAGGCTCTGAAAAAGATAGCGGAAGCGAACCACAAGAAAGAAGCGGACTTAACGCCGGAAGAAAAGGAACAGGCGTTGAGGCAGATAGGTCTGTGCGACCTCGACTTTCAGACACCGTAGAAGAACTCGCTCCGTCAGAGCACAAGAACACTCACAACAACCATTCAGAACGAGGTGAGAATCACGCTCCTACCTCGATAGATGCACGCATTGAAGCCAATATAAAGGCTATTGAGATGGCTCAACAACTTATTGACAGCGGTGAACAGGCAACTGAAAAGCAGATGCAGGTACTCCGCAAGTTCAGCGGTTGGGGTGGCCTCGGCAAGGCTTTCAGCGACAGCCTGTATTCTGTGCAGTTGCAGAATATCTTAGGTGCAGAAGCCTATCAGGATGCCGTAATGAGTGCCAATAGTGCGTACTACACACCTGCTTATATCGTAGATACCCTTTGGGATATTGCAGAGCAATTGGGATTCAAGGGTGGAAACATTCTTGAGGGTTCTGCCGGTATCGGCAATATCTTGGGTCAGATGCCTATAAACATCAGCGAGCGAAGCGACATTCACGCAATCGAGATTGACGGCACATCTGGCAATATCCTTTCTCTCCTATATCCGGACGCAAAAGTGGATATACAGGGATTTGAGCAGACGCGCATACCTAACGGAAGTGTGGACTTGGCAATTACCAATGTTCCTTTCGTTACAGGGCTGCGAGTGAATGATACCACCGGAGACAAGGACCTCTCGAAGAAATTCCACAACATCCACGATTTCTGCATTGCCAAGAACGTGCGCAAACTGCGTGAGGGCGGTTTGGGCATCTTCATTACATCCAACGGAACACTTGACAACAGCAAGCAACTCCGTGATTGGATTGTCAGCGAGGGCGGTGCGGACTTCATCGGTGCGTTCCGTATGAATAACAAGACATTCGGAGGAACAGGCGTAACTTCCGACATCATCGTCATACGCAAGCGTATGAACGGCAGGAAATCATCCAATGCCATTGATGTAAGCACCATTACCGGTGAGCGTTCGGTAGAATACGATACAGGCGACACTCGCAAGGTAAAAGGGCAGACTGTCCCCGTCATCAAACACCTTGCTATGGATTACAACCGTTATTTCGTTGAACATCCCGAAAATATGGCAGGTGTAATGCAGTTCGCATTTGAGCAGGGAGACACATTCCGGCCTACTGCCAAAGGTCTATATCCGGAAAAAGGAAAGAACCAAGAGCGTATGCTTTCTGATTTCGTTTCCTCTTTCAAAGAAGAGACCGACACTCCTGCTGCATCTGATGAATCCAACAGGACAGATAATGGTTATGTGTCGGATGCTTCCGCTGACGGAAGGAAACTTGGAGAGCTGTATGTAAAGGACAGCAAACTTGTTGTTGCCGGTATTGGTGGTTACTCACCTCTTGCCGTTAATGACAACAAGGTCAAGGGACACACGAAAGTGGAGTGCTTCAAAGCATACGCAGCAATCAAGGATGCTCTTGCAGAAGTCCTCAAATATCAGACCGAGAACGAAAGCGATAGCGGATTGAAGCCTTTGCTTGCCAAACTCAACAAGGCTTACGATGATTTTGTCTCCACCTACGGGCATTTCAACAAGAACACCGCCATTTCTTTCCTCCACAATGATGTGGACTATGCAAACGTATTTTCTCTTGAAAAATACGAGGAAACCGGAGATAAATCCGGCAAGCGTGTTCAGAAGTTCGACAAAGCCGATGTGTTCAGTCAACGTGTAGTCGAAAAAGAGAAAGAGCCTAATCCGACAAATGTAAAGGACGGCATCATCGCAAGTGTGTTTAAGTTTGGACGCATTGATGTTCCGTACATCGCAAATCAGCTCGGCAGGAGCGTTGAGGATGTAAAGAAAGAAATCATTTCAAGCGGATACGGATTTGAGGATCCGACAACAAAGCAAATGGAATTGTCCTATCAGTATCTGAGCGGAAATGTCCGTGAGAAGTTGCGCCAGGCAGAAGCGAATAACGACAACGGAGAGTATGACGGCAATATCAAGGCATTGCAGAAAGTTATCCCTATGGATATTCCCGCACACTTGATTGACTTTACACTCGGTTCATCTTGGATTACTCCGAAGCTCTACGAGGACTATATCAAGGATAGAACCGACATAGATGTAAAACTGACTGCTGCCGGTGGCTCTTGGTTTATGGATACCCCTTACTACGTCAATAACGAGAAGAACCGCTCAATGGGCGTATATAGCGAGGTTCTCCATACTACCGTGTTAGGTCATACACTTATCGAAGCAGCCATACAGAACAAGACCATAACTGTATCCCGTACTTCAAAGAAATGGGACGGTACTACTGAGACCATTACCGACAAGGATGCGACACAGGCTTGTGCTGCGAAGATTGACGAGATAAGACAGGACTTCAAGGATTGGGCAAGACAGAAGATGCAGAGCGATTCTGAAATGTCCGATGAAATGGAGCGAATCTATAACGACACGTTCAACAACTATGTGCCCATGAGTATTCCGGATGAGTTCGTGCCGGAATACTTCGGAGGTGCCTCCCACAAGTTCAAAATGCGCCCTCATCAAGGCAAAGCCATTGTAAGAGGAACTATGCAACCACTCCTGCTCGCCCACGAGGTGGGAACAGGAAAGACATTCACCCTCATTTCCACCGCTATGGAGATGCGCAGACTTGGTACTGCCCGTAAGCCTATGATTGTTGTGCAAAATGCAACAGTCGGTCAGTTCGTGGCAAGTGCAAAGGAACTGTATCCTAATGCCAAGATATTGACCCTCGAAGAAGCCGACCGCACAGCGGACGGAAGAAAGAACTTCTATGCCAAAATCAGACATAACGATTGGGATATGATTGTCGTACCTCAATCCACGTTCGAGTTTATCCCGGACAGTGAGGAAAGGCAGATGCAATTCGTGCAGGACAAAATCGAGGAAAAGAAAGCCGTCCTCGAAAATATGCAGGATGCCGACCCACGTGGAGAGAGTATGATTACCAGACAAGCTAAAAAGGAAATCTCCGACTTGGAAGCGCAGCTCGCAGAGTTGAGTGAATCCGCATCGAAAAGGCGCAGCGCATCGGCAGAGAAGAAGCGTGCCGTAACTTTGCAGAATGCAGAGGTAAAGGCTCTTGAAATGCTCGACCGCCGTACTGATGATGTGGAGAACTTTGACGATATGGGCATTGATGCCCTGCTCATTGATGAGGCGCACGAGTACAAGCACCTCGGATTCGCCACAGCTATGCAGCGTGGTGTAAAGGGCGTGGATTCATCATATAGCAAGAAGTCACAGGGAGTATATCTGAAAACGCAGGCTGTATTGGAGAACAACAACGGCAGAAATGTAATCTTCGCTACCGGTACTCCTATCAGTAACACCGCAGCCGAGATATGGACATTCATGCGCTATCTTATGCCTGCTGACAAGATGAAAGAGTACGGAATCTATTACTTTGATGATTTCGTGCGTAACTTCGGTAACATTCAGCAGATGTTGGAATTTAGCACAAGCGGAAAGTTCAAGGAGAACAATCGCTTTGCCGGATATGTCAATCTGCCAGAATTGGTGCGTATATGGTCGAGCGTATCTGATACCGTACTCACCGAGGAAGCTGAAGGCGTGGAAGATAAGATACCCGATATAGAGGGTGGAAAGGCACAAGACATTTATCTTCCGCAGACGAAAGCCTTACGGAGTATTATGAAGTTTGTCAAGAGCGAGCTTCAGCGATACGAGCAGATGAGTGGTCGGGAGAAGAAAGCGAACAGCCATATTCCTTTGACGATGTACGGAATAGCCAAATCCGCAGCCGTTGATGCCCGACTTGTGTCCGATGCGGAGGATGACCCTAATAGCAAAACCAAAGAAGCTGTGCGCCAAACCCTGCGCTCCCTGAAAGAGACCGCTTCATACAAGGGTACGGTCGCTATCTTCTCCGACAACTATCAGAATAAAGAGACCGGTTTCAACTTGTATGATGATATCAGAAACAAATTGATTGAACAGGGTGTTCCTAATGATGAAGTTGTGGTTATCCGTCCGGGGATGACCGTGAAGAAGAAACTTGAAATCTTTGACAAGGTAAACCGTGGAGAAATCCGTGTCGTTCTCGGCTCTACCTACACCCTCGGTACAGGAGTGAACATCCAAGAGAGACTGCATACCCTTATTCACCTTGATGCGCCTAACCGTCCTATGGACTATACACAGCGCAACGGGCGTATATTGCGACAGGGCAACCTGCACAAGACAATGGGAAAGCCGGTGCGCATCCTGCGCTTCGGTGTAGAGGATAGTCTTGATGTGACCGCTTATCAGCGTCTGAAAACAAAGGGTGCTATTGCTGACAGCATAATGAACGGCAAACAGATGATGGCCAACAATATGACCAACCGTGTGCTTGAAGAGGAAGAAGATGTATTTGGAGATACTGTTGCGCAGCTCTCCGGTAGCGAGTATGCAATGCTGAAGAACAATGCGGAGAAGAATGTACGCAAGTTCGAGAGCCGTAAGAAGCAATGGGAAGCCGACCAGACTTACATTCATAACGCTAAGCCGAAATTCAAGGCGCAGATAGCCGAGGCGGAGAAGCGTGTGGAGACAAACCGCAAGTTCCTGCAGGCGGTGGAGCAGGCGTTCCCGGGTGGAAGGTTCGACAGCATCACCGCAGGAAAGCAAACATTCGCAACGGTTGAGGAAATGGAAGACTTCTTCAAGGAGCATAACAAGGTCATTCTCGACAAGATGAAGCAGATGAAAGAGGGTGGCGATGATAGCCATACCCGCGAACTTACCGTGAAAATCGGAGACTACTCTTTCAAGGTTCGCACCGTCTTGAAAAAGGACATCGGCAGAAACGGAGGTCAGTTGTTCTCCGAGGTTCACCGCCAAATGACCTATTCTTGTCCGGAACTTGGCTTGGAGGATGTTCCTGTATATCAGAACCTGCTTCGCAACGCCATTGACGATATAGTTCAGAATGTAATTACAGGAAAGAACTATGCGGAGCGTGTGGAAAAGGCGGAAACCGATGTCAAGCACTACCAATCTGAACTTAAGCAGGTGGAAGCCCGTGAGGGCGTTCCTTTTGAGTATGCTGCAGAATTGGAGCAGGCTCGCAATCAGTATACAGAGTATTCTGAACTGATGAAAAAGGAAATGGAAGAAAAAGAAGCCAAGTATGCAGAAATGGACAAGGATATAGAAGCTGCTTCCGACATCACAACTTCCGAAGACGACGAGGAAGATTTGATGAGGGACAGCGATATACGGTACAGAGATTCCGACCAGATGGATGCCGAATATATGTCCGCAATTGAACCCGGAGACATGCGCCTGGCCGGCAGAATGGTGGAAACCATGGATGGCAGCCGTACTTCTCAGGATGTCGAAGCTGCCGCAACTAAACTGGCTGAAAGCCTCGGTGAGAAGGTGCGAATCATACGAGATGTGAATGAGATTGAGAATCAGAATGAGAAGGTTCAGGAGAGCCAGAGGAAATCGAAGGGCTGGTTCAATACCGGAACCGGAGAAATCGTCGTCGTCCTTCCGAATGCAACCGGCATTGAAGATGTCCAGGCTACAATCCTGCACGAGGCTGTGGGACACAAGGGCTTGCGTGAACTCGTGGGAGATGACAGGTTCGATGACTTCCTGGATAAAGTGTATGCGGCTGCTACGAAGGCTACCAGATTGGAAATCGTCGGTCTCGCAAGACGGAACCATTGGGATTTCAGGCTTGCGACTGAAGAGTATATTGCGGGCTTGGCTGAGAATGGTTTCTCCGGACGCGAGAACAGGACACTGTTCGGGAAGATCAAGGATTTCTTCCGCGAAATGTTGAGCAGGGCAAAGATTGCGCTGGGCTTCAATGTCGGGGACAATGAACTGCGCTATATGCTGTGGCGGACATATCAGATGCGGACTTCAAGAGGTATTCTTGCGAAGGCCAATGACATGGCCATTCAGCAGGAGCTGAAGGTCGGAAACTTCAGGGAGGACCAGCTGCGCGGCAGAAACGGCTTCACTGAAAATGACATTGCTGAAATGGAAACACCGATCCTTGAGAGTCGAGGCACATTTGCAAAACTCGCTGATGCTGAAAAATGGGCTAAAGAAAACTTGCAGGGCAAGACTTTCGTAAATTCCTTTACCGGAGACGAGATAAATATAAGCGGACATTCCATAAAAGAAATGCTTGCTCCGAAATTTTCAAAGGCTATTAACGAGAAGACTCACATGGCGGCAATAATGTCAGTTCCTGATTTTATTGAGACGGGAATCCCTGCGGAGATACATAAGGATACACATGGACGCGGCTATGACGTGATGAGGCTTTATAATGCAATAGTCATAGATGGAGAGCCATATAGGGTGAAATCTACAGTCAAACGATACGTTGACGGTGATAGGTACTATACCTATGAGATACAAGAAATGGAACTGCTGAAGGGTACGCAGACAACTGCGCTTGGCTTGGACGACTCCTCTCGTCCCCAGCTTCAGAGTTCCATTACTGGAGCAAATTTACTAAAAGGAGTCAAGAAAACAAATTCCGACGAGGAAATATTGTCAGGTGATGATTCAAGGCTCCGTTTCAGGGCCTCCGGTAATGGCGGAAGCAGCAACACTGCTCGGGACATTTACGAGGAGAAGACCCGCGTGATAGACAGGAACGGACGGAAGTCGGACACGGCCAACCTTATGCGCCGTCTGAAGGAAGCCTATGTGGACAGCATGCAGTCTCTGAAATACCTCCAAGACGCTATTTCGGAAGAAACCGGGAAGCCTGTGGAAGACTTCGAGAACGCATACCTGGCGGAGAACTCAATGAGCTCAAAGAACAAGGCCCAGACTGACATCTATCTGAACAGGTTCTTCAATCCTATAAAGGACGCTATCCGTGACCTCCAGAAAGAGGGAGCGGAATATGGAGACATTGTCCGCTACCTCATGGCGAAACACGGACTCGAGCGAAACGAGGTCTTCTCAAAGAGGGATGCCGAGAAAGATGGAGGCGTCTGGGACGGATCAGTCAGACGGGACTACTCAGGTCTTACAGAACTCACCAGAAGGGATACTGACACAGTTGCGCCTAGAATCGACGAGATCACCTCGCGAGCTGAGGATATCGTCCGGAAGTTCGAAATGGACCATGATACGGATGTCCTGTGGGAAAAGATAAATGCCGCCACGAAGGACACCCTCCGGTCGTCATATATAACGGGAATGCTCACGAAGGACAACTATGAGATGGTCCGTTCCATGTTCAGATACTATATCCCGTTGCGGGGATGGAGCGAGAATACGGCTTCGGCGGTGTACGACTATCTGAGCGATGCGAGACCGAAGACGTCATCCATAGTGAAGGCGGCTACCGGAAGGACCACCATTTCTGATGATCCGATTGCGACCATCGCCTATATGGGACAGAGTGCCATTATCCAGGGCAACAGGAATCTCATGAAGCAGAAGCTGCTTAATCTGGCTCTCAACCACAAGACTGGCCTCCTTACCGTAAGCAGACAGTGGGAAGTGCTGGACCCTGTGACGGGAATGTGGACTCCAAGGGACCCGGATATTCCGGCCGACGCTGCCCCAGAACAGGTGGCTGACATCGTCGCCGACTTTGAGAAGGACATGAAGGAGGCGGAAAAGAAAGGCGTCGCAAGGCTCTCGAGGGGGAAACTCGATACCGGCAAGCATCTCACAGCCTATGAGGGACAGGAGCATATCATAAAGGTCAAGCGCGGCGGAATTGATTACAGTATCTATCTGAACGGCAACCCGCGTGCAGCCCAGGCTGTCAACGGCATGACCAATCCTGATGCTGTGGACAGCTGGCTGATCCGCAAGGCCAGGGTCATAAAGAATTTTATGGCCAGGATGTTCACGTCCCAGAATCCGGCGTTCATAATATCGAACCTGAGCCGAGACGTCATTTTCGCAGGAACTGCCGTATATGCCAAAGAGGATGCGAAGTATGCCGCAAGGTATGCGAAGAACATTACTGTGGCTCTGGCCAAGGGACAGCTGATAGGTCTGATCCACAGGTTCGAGACGGACAGGCTTGACAACTCGAAAGACCTGGACAGATATTTCGGAGAGTTTATACGCAATGGAGGAGAGACAGGTTTCACGCAACTCAATACCGTCGATGACTTCAAGCGCGACATTGACCGGTTCGCCAGGGAGTTGAAGCAGGGACAGGTGATGAAAGTCTCAACTAAAGTCTGGAACGGCATCTGGGACGGCATCGAATACATGAACAGGTGCGCTGAGGATGCGACAAGGTTTTCAGTGTATATGACATCCCGCCAGATGGGGCGTAGCGTGGAAAGGAGCATCAGCGACGCAAAGGAGATTACGGTCAACTTCAACAGGAAAGGAAGCGGAGGATTCGGAGCCAGGTTGATGAACTTTGCATATATCTTCTTCAATGCTGCAGTCCAGTCGCTTGCCAATGCCGGAAAGATAATGTACGAACACCCTATGAAGGCGCTTGCCGCCCTTGGGGCATTCTCGGCTGCCGGCTTTATGGCTCCGCTTCTGGCGCAGGCGATCATATCCGCATTTGGAGGAGATGACGACGCCTATTGGGATTTGCCGGAGTGGATACGCAGGAACAATTTTGTCTTCTATATCCCATGGAGTGAAAACAAGTTCCTTATCATTCCGATTTCCCAGGAGCTCCGTCCTTTCTATGCCATGGGCGAGATTGCGATGTCAGTGCTGATGGGCAAGGAGGAAGTCCTTGACGGATTGAAGAGCGCTGCCGGAAGTTTTATGGACCTTCTCCCTATAGACTTCATGGGGAATGGCGGAAACCTTGCGATAAGCCTTACACCTACGGTTGCACAGCCTTTCGCGCAATTGGTCGCCAATACCGATTATTTCGGAAGCCCGATTTACAGACGCAACGACTACAACAAATTGGACCCGGCATGGACGAAGGCCTACAAGGGTACCAGCCCGATGCTGGTCAATGCGTCCAAGTGGCTGAATGAAGTGACGGGAGGAGATGATGTCAAGAGGGGATGGATAGATCCTATAAATAATCCTGCAGTCATCGAACATCTGTTTGAAAGCTATCTAGGTGGAACAGGCAAGACCATTAACAGGGCCGCAAAGACATTCTCGATGATATGGAATCCGGACATGCGTGACATCAGGAACGTCCCGATTGCAAGCACCTTCATTCAGGAATCCGATGATGAAAGGGTCGCCGGCAATCAGTTGAACCGGGAATACTTCAAGCTCATGGACGAGTTCAAAGAGACCAGTCACACCGTCTCCGGATACAAGAAGAAGGCGAGGATGGGCTCAATGGAATATGCGGACAAGTTGAATGAGTTCATGGAGACACCTGATTTTGAGCGGTACTCAAAGGCCAGAGGCTATGCCAATACGATTTCCAAATTGAGGCAGGCTTTGAAGAGAGCCCAGGAGAGCGGGGAAGATGTGATGGTCGAAGAAAACCTCCAGCAGATCCTCCATGACCTCAAGCGGCAAATGGTCGAAGAACTTAAGGAACAATGACAGGTAAACAGATAAGAGAACAATATGCCCTTACGTCCATATTTTTGCGACAGGGCATATTGCTCATTGACTAAATCCAATCACAATGTCTGACAATATAAGACGAAAGAGCCGCGTTAAGCCGCGGGATATAAGCGAGATGGATACTGTTGCCTTTTCAAAAAACCTGGGCGACAGCAGGCGTGCCTTTGACATCGTACTCGAGGCACAGCAGCATTACGACAACATGCGGCGTTTCCGCGAGGACAGGGAACGTTGCAAGCGATATACTTACGGTGATCAGTGGAAAGACATCATTACGGTCGATGGAAAACAGATGACCGAAGAGGAATATATCAAGGGCGAGGGGCAGGTCCCTTTGAAAAACAATCTCATCAGGAGGCTTGTCCGGAGCGTGCTCGGCGTCTATCGCAGCCAGTCAAAGGAACCGACCTGCACTGCGCGTGACAGGGACGAGCAGAAGCTGGGCGAGATAATGAGTACGGTGCTGCAGTGCAACATGCAGAGGAACCGTATGAATGAGATATATCCCGAGTCGCTGGAGGAATTTCTTATTGGCGGTCTTGCCGTGCATCATAAGAGCTTCGGATGGATATCTGACAAAGGACTTGACTGCTGGACGCGTGTCGTTTCTCCGGACATGTTCTTTATGGATGCTTATTCGAGGGATATCCGCGGCTGGGATATCAGTTTTGTCGGAGAAATCCATGACATTGACTTCAATACACTTGTCGGACAATTTGCCCATTCGCCTGAAGACTACAGGCGTCTAGCCGATATATACTCTTCAGCTCATGCGAGAAACAGAGGCTTTGTGGCTACATTCTGCAATGAGTTCGGACATTACAGACGTTCTAACATTGATTTTCTCGTTCCTCAAGACATAACGCGCTGCAGGGTGATAGAGGTCTGGAGAAAAGAGAGTAAACCACGCTATCGGTGCCATGATTATGCGGACGGAAGTTTTTACAAGGTGGAAGTCAAGGATTACCAGGTGATGGTGGAGGACGAGAATACCAGAAGAATACAGAAAGCGACGAGTCTTGGAATCCCGGAAAGTGACGTCGCTCTCATCGAAAGCGAATGGGTGATGGACGATTATTGGTATTACTATTACCTGACACCTTTCGGAGATATCCTGCAGGAAGGTGAGACGCCATATAATCATGGAAGTCATCCTTACGTGGTCAAGGCATATCCGTTCATTGACGGAGAGATACACAGCTTTGTTGCGGACTTCATAGACCAGCAGAGATATGTGAACAGGCTGATCACCATGTATGACTGGATAATGCGCGCCAGCGCCAAGGGCCTGCTTATATTCCCGGAAGAGTGCCTTCCTGACGACTGGAACATCGAGGATGTGGCTGAAGAATGGCACAAGTTCAATGGTGTCATTGTTGTCAAGACTAAGAATAATCCTTCAGGCAAACTGCCTCAGCAGGTTGCCGCAAACAGCACCAACATCGGAATCTCTGAATTGCTGAACCTGCAGCTCAAGTTCTTCGAGGATATCAGCGGTGTCAATGGCGCTCTGCAGGGCAAACCGGGATATTCTGGTATCAGTGCGAGCCTATATGCCCAGCAGACTCAGAACTCCACGACCTCGCTTCTGGACTTGATGGAGAGGTTCAGTTCATTTGTTATCGATGCCGCATATAAGGACGTGAAGAACATCCAGCAGTTCTATGATACCAAGAGGTATGTGAACATAGCTGGAAAGGGCGGTGCGGAAGTGTTGTATGATCCTGACAAGTTTGGTGGAGTTGAATTTGACCTCAGCATTGTTGAGAGCACTACATCACCGGCATACCGTGATCTGGCAAATGATTTCCTCATGGAGATATGGAAGTCCGGGCAGATTAGTCTTGAGCAGCTTCTTGAGCATGGAGATTTCCGGTTTGCGGACAATCTCCTTCAGGATATCAAGGTCCAGAAGGAAGAACTTGCCAAAGGAAATGTCCCGGAGGGACTGTCCCCTCAGATGCAGAAACAGGTGCAGGAAGGCGCCAACATGGGTGCCGTCAATACTTTGCATGATGCGATAAGTTCTGAGGCCATGAGAAGGTAGATTAGTTATAAACGCAATAGGCCGCATTGGCGAGAAACTAATGCGGCCTATTGCTATTTTATAATTGTATTGGTGTTCCTCCTGACCTTGGAACTGGAGGATATTCTTCGTAGCCAGGCACTGCGCTTCCTTTTCCTGTCCCTGATGTCCCTGGCCCTACGTTTCTCGTACCACTCGTAGTACATGCGCAATTTGATGTCGCGCATGAAATCGTCAATCGCGTTCTTCTCCTGTCTGTCCGGCGTGAAATAGAAGCATTTCATTGTGACGTCATCCATTTTGACACTGGAGTCGATGTAGTGCTTTAGCCTCATCTGTCTGAAGTTCTTTCTGTCCGTGACAATGAGCCTGATTTTCCCACCTGCGTTGGGCATTACATAATAGCGGTTTCCGCATTCTGCATGAGCCTTGTCTGCTCTCCTGACTGCTTCGCGGTATTGCAGCCATGCATAAAAACTGACAAAAATGTTCATAATATAAAGTTATTAAGCAATTACCGCCTCTGTTGGGCTGTCCCACTTTGAGGCGCTGTGATTCATCTTCTTTTCAATGTCAATAATCTTCGGAAGCTCCATTTCAGTGAAGCTGATCAGGAGACCGATGCCTCGCGTCATCAGGAGGTCGTCGTGCATTCCGATGATTGCTCCCCAGGCGCCGTTTGGCTTCTTCTCGTAAGTGAGGTATTCGTCAAGACACCTTTCGTCCCGTTCCGTGTATAGCCCCTTTCTGACGACCTTGACCAGCATTGACACGATCTTCGGCTTCGTGGACACGTTGGTATGGAATCCGTATTTCTTCGGCATCTGGTTCATTATGTCCTCGTCGCTTTGCGGTCGGGCATACAGGTTAGGATAGACCTCCTTTATGAGGTTCAATATGTATGAGGACTGGTCTCCGTCGACCTGCCTTTCCTTGTCATGAGTCTCGAGGGTGTTGCTCTCTATCACCAACAGCGCATTGTCATAATATGACGCTATCTGTGCGGCCTTCCATGCCAGGATATCCATGTCAATGTGGCCATACCACTGGGCTACGACCGTAGGCTTGCCACCCTCCATTTGATATATGCGGTCGAACACGACGATACAGGACCAGTCTGATTTCTTTGCGCGTCCTCCGATGTCGACGACGACCAGATACCTGTTGACGACTCTGATCTTCGGGTCGATTTCCGGTTTGCTCCATATCCACAGGCGGCCCTGCCTGTCTTCGTCAAAGCGCAGGTCGATGAACGCGTCCTTTCCTTCGTCTCCTCTTGCGCATACTTCGCCGATGAATTTAGGCGTCCTGCAGCTGCCCCTCAGGTTCTCCACCTTATATCTGTCGAATACTCTTGCTCCGCTGTGTGAGAATGCCTCAATGTCATCGGAAGGATATTCGGAAGCCATGTCTTCATCTGAGTCATGTCCGGCACGCTCAATGATATACCAGTTTATGGCATCCAGTGATGCTCCTATCGTCCATAGATACCACAAGTACTGGCCTGACACCTCCCTGTCTGAGTTGACGTTGGCATTGTCCCTGTTGGCCCACAGCTTATAGGCGAATTCATGGAGGGCCTTTTCATCAGGGATGCGGATTGAATACTGCTCGATCTGCCACCATGCTATGAACATTGCTTCAAATTGGGACTTGCCCGTCTTCGCGGCTTCATATTCCCTATGGAAGAAGTTGCCTGCGCCGTTGGCGGTGGACTCGTAGACTATCATGGTCAGAGGCTTGTAAAGGACGCCGGCACATGCGGAACGGACAATGTCCTGCGGACGTTTCCCGTCAGTCCTCTTCCAGAGGCCGACCTCGGAGCAATGGACCAGGTTGTAATCTCCACCTCTGGCGGAATCCGGGCGCTCGGCAGTTCCTATCTTGATCTTACATTTCCTCTGGGGCACGCAGTGGATGTTGCCGCTCTTGCCGACGGACTTGAACTTGGGCTCAGTCTCTTTATATGTCTCGGATATGCTGTGGAGGTACTTGACCGGGTACATGTTGATCATCCTGTTGAACATGTCCAGAATCTCATCCGAGGCCGTACCCTGGTGTGCGACGATAAGTGAGTTGAGACCGACCTTGTGCACGAGCTGGAGCCAGGCCATATAGAGCTGTATGCATGTGGAGCCTCCCCATTGTCTTGCTTTCAGGAGTATGAGCCTGATTGGCTTCCCGGCCAGCCTGTCACGCTCCAGGCGCTCAACGAGCCGTCTCTGTGCACGGTTCAGCCAGAAGAGCCTGTCCTCTCCTCCTCCCTTGTTCTTGATGTAGACCAGAGTAGCGGCCCAGAACGGGAAATCATGCTGGAACCTGACGCGGATGAACTGCTCGATGACCTTCTCTTTTTCCCTGTCGTTGTATTCGGACTTGAGTACATCCGTAATGAACTTCTTTATGGAACCGGCCTTCACGAGTTTCTTTACGAGAGGAACGGAGCACATCTTCTCGGGGACCCATTGCTCTTTGAACGGAAAGTCCTCAATGACGATATGCTTTCGGGATTCGCTGAAAGTCGAACCTTCGCCGGTGACCGGATTGAATTTCTTTTCAATCTCGGCACGGCGTTTCATGTTTTCATCCAGAATGGCCGCGACAGCCATGCGCTCTTCTTCTGTCAGCATGGCTTCTCATTCAATTTATTGACGCAGGCGGCAATGATTCCCCAGATATAACAATAGAGGTGCAGCCAGCAGTCCACACTTCTTGGGAACAGGAATCCGGCCAGGAGTGTGATGCAGATGCATACCTGCCAGTACACTCGTCTCTTTACTGAAAGCGACAGACTCCCCAGCAGGTAATAGCAGACGCCTGAAAGCCCGACCGTCATCTGACTTGCGGGATAAAGGAAAGAAAGCAATCCTGATGGATACGTGACGGCTATGAGATAGGCCTCAAGCAGGGTCCACGCTGAGACCTTATAGATGAATACGATGGAGAGCAGACACCAGCAGTTCATTATGGCATGTAGCAAGGAAGCATGAAAGAACGGATACAACATGCGGTTTCTTATCCCGGCTCCGGGATACATTGCAATTCCGGAAAGGTCAGGATGAAGAATACATAAGCATAGGGCTATGGCAGAATACAAAAGCCCTATAATCAAGACCTTTCTCGTACTTCTGCCCAAAATTGTTCCCGTGCTTTGTACCATTTTCTTTTGATTTTTGAAATGATTACATGAGCGGAGCTCGGAGTGAGGTAGAACCGCGGGGCATGAGAGTTGACCACGTCAAATGTTATATCATAGACTGAATCCATTGGGCGTGTCTTTTTCAATTCAAGGAATCTTCTATATATTTCATTGAACATGGCCCGCTTGTTTGGGCGCATCGTGTCGAGTTTGTCTCCTTTCATCATTTCGAGAACCACACCTGCGGCCCGCTGCTCGCTTACCCAAAATCTTTCGGACGGCATCTCGACGGTTTTGGCGAAAACCTCTTCCATGGTCATCCCGCACCTATGCGACATCACATATTTGAAAGCACGCATCAAGTCACGATTGCGTTCTTTCTCGTATTCGAAGTATGAACCAAAGTGCTTCATCATTCCGCTCTGTTTCTATACAAATTTACCCCTTGAGATAAACAGATATGATTAGCCTTCTTTGGGTATGGGTTATTTTAGCGACAGGAATGAACGAATTAAATCCCTATTATATATGGAAAATACTGGTAAAGAGACAGTTACCTCTAAAAGAGAGTTGGCCCTGCAGAGGCTGAAATCAAAATATCCGGAGGATAATTTTGACGATGATGAGGCTGTTTTTGGTCGAATTAACGGAGATTACGATGATTTCGACAGGCAGATAAAGGAACGTGACGACAGAATCGCCGGCTATGAGGCTGACGAGAAGTCTCTGGGCGAGATGCTCTCAAGAGATCCGAGGTCTGCCATGTTCTTGTCAAAGTGGTCAAAAGGCGAAGACCCTTCAATAGCCCTCATCCGGGAATTCGGCAACGACATCATTGACATTATCAACGACCCAAAGAGGCAGCAGGAGGTTGCTGAGGCGAACAAGGCATTTGCTGAGAGAGTAGCAAAGAACAAGGAATATGAGGAAGAATACAAGAAGAACCTTGACCAGTCGATGCAGACTATTGAAGACATGACTGCCGGAGGAATTTCCGATAAGGAGATGGACGCTATAATGTCTGCTACGGTAGCAATTGTATATGATGGGCTCAGAGGTATCTTCTCTCCGCAGACGCTGGACATGGTGCGTAAGGCAATCAGCCATGACAGGGATGTCAGCGCAGCTTCTGAAGAGGGCGAGATCAGGGGACGTAACGCAAAGATAGAAGAGCGGCTCAGGCGTCCGGCCAAAGGCGACGGAACCCCAACTCTCGGCGGAGGGAATGGAGGAAACGCACCTGCAGGCAAACCTCTGGGAGCATTGGAGCGGTTCGGTGAAGGAAATACCTCAATCTGGGACAAGGGCGGCGAGAAGCGAATTCAACATAGATAATATTATCAACCATCTAAAAATTTAGTTAAAATGAAGAAATTCAAAATTGGAAAAGTAATCCTATCGACGTTGCTGTCAGTGCTTTGCTTTATGCTTGGCGCTCAGTCAGGCGTCATGATGGCAGCGGCCAGCGAACTTCCTGATGCAGGAGTCACAGCTTCAGGCAATCCTGGTGATGCCGGCGGAGCAGGTATCGCAACGGAATCCGAAGGGCGCGAGGCTGGCGATCCTGAATTCTACTCAAAGGAAATCGACAAGCGAATCACGAAGATCCGCCCTATGGCGACACCTGTAGACCAGATTAGCCGTTATGCGAAATCTGTATCTACCAACAGCTTTGAAGTGAAATACTATTCAGTCGGTACCAGACCTATCGTATGTACCACTTCAGGCGAGATTGCAAAGCAGACCCAGGGAGAATCAGTTTCACTGCCTGTCGATGACGCCAACATGTTTACTCTCGATGACACCATCAGGGTAGTGGGCGTGAAGGGTGAGTTCGACTACACTGGTGCTGCCTACAACAAGAGTGACGAGAATACTCCTGACCTTGTGCTGAAGGTCTGCGGCAGGGATGCCAGCACTTCAATGCCGACCGTGTACGCGGTGAACGGTCTGAAGGATTCAACCGGCAGGACAATCTGGCTCCCGGCCATTCCTAACGGGACCAAGCTCGTGCGAATGGGCAAGGCATGTGCCGAGCTCAGCGTGCAGACCGGACGCTTCAACAACATTCCTACATCCGAGGTGCAGTACTGCCAGAACTTCATGATCCAGGTTGAGCAGTCGACATTCGACAAAATTGCCAAGAAGGAAGTGGACTGGACATTCTCTGACCTCGAGGAGGACGGAATCTATGACATGAAGTTGGCTCAGGAGAATACCTATCTCTGGGGCGTCAAGAACGTCATCTCACACTCTACCAGCGACTCCATGAAGACATGGTTCACCGGAGGTATCTGGTGGATGGCAGGAAAGGATATCGAAGTCGGAACTTACGACGCCCAGACCAAGACGACTACAATCTCCGACGACAATCTTGTGGACATCGCAAAGGATCTGTTTGTCGGCACAGGTATCGGAAACAAGAAGAAGGTGCTTCTTGTCGGTTCTGACATGCTTGCCGCTTTCTCTAAGATCAAGAGTGAGAAATTCAGGCTCAAGGATACTGTGGAGGTATGGAACCTCAAGTTCAAGTCCTGGGATACCGACTTCGGCGAGCTGCTCACAATCCATCACGAGCTGTTTGATGCGAACGGAATGAGCGACTGCGGCTTTGCCCTGGATCCGGAGTATTTGACGAAGGCCGTACACGTGTCATGGTCAAGAAACATCCTCGACCTGAAGAAGGCAGGTGTCAGGAACACCAATGCCGTAGTCATGCAGGAGGTTGCCTGTCTCTATCTGAGATATGCCAAGGCACATGCCAGAATGAGACTTGCACATGCCGCCTAGTCGGGCACATCCAAATATCATATTCTAACGGGGCGGGCGGGAAACGCCCACTCCGTTTCATCATTTTTATCAAAGGCACTATGAAGAGATATATAGCCAATTCTCAGTTGAGCATAAATGTGAACCTGAAGTCAGGCAGCAGCCTGCACATCAGATTTGCTTCGCTTACTGGAGGCAAGAGCGTTTATTATACGGACGATAAGGATATTCAGGACGCGCTCGAGCGGCATCCCAAGTTCAACAGGCTGTTCGAGGTGGATAAATACTACGTTGAAAATCCTGTAAGCAAACCGGCGAAGGATTCCCCGTCTGATGAGACTTCAAGTTTCAAGAAGATAAAAGTCTCGTGCGCAGATGACGCGAAGGATTATCTTGCCGAGAAGTTCGGTACCAGCAGGACACAGATGAGGACCATATCCGGCATTAAGGCTGCGGCTGCGGAGAAGGGAATCGAGTTCGAAGGAATTTAACAATCATAGAAGATCGCTCCATGTTCTATTTGCTTGACAATTTGAAGAAGAGCATCCGCATAGCTCTGGACCAGAACAACAGCAGTGACCTTCTTGTCGGTATAGGTGACATTGATACGCTTACTCTTGAAGAAATCATTGCCAGCAAGATTGTCGATGCCGTCAGGATTGTCACTGCGGATGCGCCGTCATATCTTCTTGACGGGGGCAGACCTTTCGCGGAAAGTATAGCATGGGAGAGTCAACCTGGCTACGGGTGCGGCTGGACCTTGTTGCCGGATGATTTTCTTAGGCTTGTTTGCTTCAAGATGAGTGATTGGTCCTATGCAGTTACTGATGCAGTGACTGAAGACAGCCAGGCATATCGTATGCAGCGCAGCCGTTTTCCTGGCATCAGGGGGAATCCGGAGAGGCCTGTCGTTGCCATAACGTCACAGCCGGCCGGGCAGGTCCTGGAATTCTTTTCTTGCGCTTCTGGCGAGGAAGCGTATGTCACCAGGGCCAGATATATACCGCTTCCGGCTGTTTCCACTGACGGAGCGGATAGGGAAGGTATCGAGATCTGTGAAAAGCTGGAGCCTGCCGTGATTTATTATGCGGCTTATCTTACCGCATTGAGCACAGGCGCGAATGATCTTGCCGCCGTCATGTTGCAGATCAGCAAAGAACTAATCAAGTAAAAGTATGGACAAGAATAATCTGGGCGAATATAGCAGCCTGCAGGAACTATGGAAGGCTCATCCGGAAGGCGGACATGAGGGAGATTATGCTATTGTCAATGGTGTCACATACCGTTGGGACAAGTATAACAGGATCTGGAATGGTTCCGCTTCCCCGGTGGAGTCTTACGGAAGAAGGACTGAGATCCATGAGGGAGACGTCATCGTCAACAATGATCTTACGGTTGCCGGGATGCTGAGGGCAAAAGGTGTAAAACAGCCGAACAAAGGTCTGTTCAAGGACCTCGATGCGCTTCAGAAGAGATATCCCTTGCCAGAAATCGGATGGTGGGCTACCGTGGGTGATACTGTCCCGGGGCTCATCTACAGGTGCGACAAAACCGGAGTGTGGTCTGCGACTGGAGAAACTGGAGGGCTTGATGCCATCGACTACGAGAAAATAGACACGGCCGTAAGAAACGCGCAAACAGCAGCTGACAAGGCCGACAAGATGGCGAATCGCGCCAACGCGGAGGCCGGGAATGCCAACACTATGGCAGCATTGGCACAGCAGGCCGCGGATTCGGCAAATGAATCTGCCGGCAATGCGGATATTGCCGCAAGTAATGCCAATTCAAAAGCAGAGGCAGCGAATACTGCTGCTGTCAATGCCGCATCGGCAGGCGCATTTGCCAAAGATCAGGGTGATTACGCCAAGGAACAAGGGGCGATATTGCAGCAACGTGTTGAAGCCGTCGAGCAATTCTCTGAGACGGTTAGAACAGAGGAACAGGCTAGAGCTGATTCTGAGAAGCTGAGGATTGCCGAAGAGGAAAAGCGCAAGTCTGCTGAACAGGTCCGCACTGACAATGAATCTGGACGAGTCTCGGCGGAACAGCAACGGGCTTCTGAGTTTGCAACACTGAAGGAAGCATCTGAAGAAGCAACGTCTGCCGCGAATACGGCCGCTTCAGAGGCGACTTCTGCCGCGGCAACCGCCAATGCTACGACCTCGGCTGCGAACAAGGTCAATGAAGACATTGTCAAGGCAGAACAGTCTCGAGCTTCTGCCGAATCCCTGAGAACAAAGGCTGAATCAACCAGAGTCGAATCGGAGAATACCCGTCAGCAGAATGAGAGTACCAGGGTCGGAAGGGAATATATCCGTGAAGCGAATGAGACAAAGCGAAAGTCTGTAGAATCTGAGCGGGTAAAGGCTGAATCGGATAGAGAGAGTGAGGAGACTTTGCGCAGGAATGCAGAGACAACCAGAAAGTCCAATGAATCTGCAAGAACTTCGTCAGAGTCCTCACGTGCTGCAGATGAATCCAAAAGGGTTTCTGCAGAGACTGTCAGGGCGGCGGCTGAATCTAAGAGGGTAATATCTGAGAATTCACGGGTTTCCGCTGAAAATACGCGTGCATCTGAATTCGTACGCCTCAAATCCGAATCCGAGACCGCGACGGACAACGCGACAAAGGCCGCGACAAGGGCGGATACTGCGGCGACTGCGGCGGAGAAAGCCGCCTCGATGGAGATTGTCGTGGATGCGGAGACCGGCATTATCAGCGTAATTAAAGACAAAGCAAAGGAAAACAAAACGATTGGCCGAGTTCCGTTGTCAAGACATGACTACACTGACGGGGCGACTTATTACAAGGACAACATTGTGACGCGCTACGGCTCCGCCTTCCAGTGCGTGGCCGAATCGACCACCACGCCTCCGGCGACGCTCGACGCTTCAGGAGAGGTAACGCTAGGTGAAGGGTGGATTTTCTTCGCTGACGCTTCCGGCGTGGCGGCGGTGAAGAATGCAGTCGAGGCCCTCAAGTCCGGCAAGGTGACCGACAACAGGGTGCTGGCTGAGGCGCTTGTAAGTCTTGAAGCCCGCATCTCAGCTCTTGAAGGCGGCAAGCCGTATCTCGGCAATGCGACTGCAGGCGTCATCGACGTGAACGAAATCACGCGGGCACGCTATCCGCTCGTGATGGTTGCTCACGGAGTTCCGGCAGAGGCAAATATCCCCGACAACCTCCCTGCGGGGCTTCCGTGGGACGGAGTTCCCGCCTTCGTGGGACAGCAGTACATTAACCTTGACGTACCTTCCGGAGGTCTTTATTACGCTACTGGGAACGAAAAAGCAAGCGATTGGAAACAGGCTTAAATAATTGAATTATGATAAAATATTTTGATACAGAGGCGGCTTACCTCGCCGCCGTGCAGGATGCTGAAAGTCAAGTCTCCCTAATCGGGGAGAGTAACGCGTGCAAGTTTGACGGGCGCAACGTTGTCGTAGGTTTTGATTCTGCAACGACTGGCA
>ERZ1026772.399-NODE-399-length-32426-cov-5.617930_pt1 | contig 32426 bp, 32 predicted proteins | sample MGYA00380124_ERZ1026772 | MGnify/ENA primary metagenome ERZ1026772 (study PRJEB33269, sample SAMEA4719760) | human gut metagenome | biome: human-associated habitat; feature: organic feature; material: feces | place: Cameroon | collected 2013-10 ...
GAGTACTGAATATATCTTTTTTCTGCGCATTGGTTTTTCCTCCTATATGAAAATACCCTCAGTGCATAGCCTGAGAGCAGTGTTTTACGACCCAGTCCGGGTCAAAATCGCTGCGGCTTTCTGCCGAGCCGGATTCCATGAGAGCTTGGAGTATCGAGTCAAAGGCGTCGTTCTGCTTATCTTCTCTCCGCATCCACTCATCACAGACGACCTTGAGCGGCTGACGGAAGCGAGCAAGGTACTCAATGCTGGGCATATCTGCTGCCTGAACGAGCTTTATGGTGAGCAGGTTATAGCAGGTACACATGGCATTTATTTCGCCGCACTTGGCAAAGACGTAAGCCGCGCTGTGCTCAGTCATAGCATTCTCATACTCCGCAAACTCTCGGTCTATGCGCCGTTCCAGTTCGGAGCACAGCTCTTTATCCATGTATTTCTCCGAACTCAAAGCTTTGCTCTTCTGCGGCTTTTCTGTATTCGGTGATGAAGCCGTCCAGAACTGCCGGATGAGAGCCGACACAGAATTCGCAATTGCGGTGGTCGTCAGGTATCTCAATGTTTTCACCCCATTCTTTATTTGACCAACTGAACCTGCCGTCATATTTGAGTTGCTGCAAAGTGTTGCCGAGGACGTATTCCACCCGGTCAAAACCGAACTCTTGGATAACACTCTCGGCGCAATCCGGTTTCAGATACATGCCGTCAAAGCTCTGCCGAATTGCATTCTCAATGGCTTGTTTGCAGCGTATGTTCTCGTTGATGCTCTCGCGCCAGAGCGGGAGCTCATCGTGCGCCCTGGCATACTCACGGGATCCGGTATAAAGCGGAACGTTATTTGCCATAGACAATGTCTCCCTCTATGTAGTGCCTAAAAAGATCATACAGGCAGAAGCCGCGTGCTATGAGCTCATCGTAAGTTGCCTCCGCCATGTCATAAGCATTAGACATTATCTCGTTCCCACAAGGTCTGAACTTTGCGGCATACTCATAGCAGCTTGCATCTATCCCGCCGCCGAGCAGCCTTTCAATGCAGCTTTCGTCGCAGTTCTCGCACACATCGTCGCAGGACTCCGCAAGCTGCATCAGCAGATCGCTTGCAAGCATACGCAGACTTGCTGCTGCGGAAAAGAGTTCTTTTGCAGTCATCTGACCGTCTATAACGACAACTGCATTCGGTGTGGTGAACACCTCATATGTCTCGGCGTCGGCAATGCCGCTCAATGCTAATGCGGTTTTTGTTATCTTCAAATCTCTCTGGCTTGCTGGTATTTCAAATTTCATTGGCTTTCCTCCATAAAAATAATCTTTCCGTCCTCTGTCAGTCCGAACGGCAATTCCGGCTCATGTACAAGCTCCACACCCATCTCTGAGTTTCTTGTGAAGATCGAGAGCTGTGAGGTGCAGAGCAGAGGATCAAAGTTCGTGATGATGACTTCTTCATACTCGCTGCCTGCAGTCTGTGACATTGAGTTCGGACGCTTGGTGCGGAATATGTAGAAGTCCTTGTAGATGTCTAAAATTTCAAAGCAGAAATTGTAAGAGACCATCGCAAAGCCGCGGCAGCGCTTGATGGCACTGCACAGCCGGAGATGGCCTCTCTTGGGGAACTCCACTTCGTAACACTCGGCATTGTAATATGGCGGGTCACAGTAGAAGAAAGCGTCTGGGCGGTCATACTGCGCCAGCAGACTCTCAAAGTCCTTGTTCTCTACGACCACGTTTTCAAGTCTGCGGGAGCATCGCCATATATCTGTGAAGAAGTTCCGTATATTGCAGGGCTTTCCGCCGAATGACTTGCCCGCGCCGCTGAAGCTGTATCGGATAAGCTTGTAGTAGTTTGCCGCGCGCCTGACGTTCCCGCGCTGGGCACGTTTGAGGAGCAGTGCTTTTATAGCCTTGGCATGGAGCGGCGAGAAGTATTTGTCCGCAAGCTCCAGCTCAATCGCGAGGTACTCATCATCGAACTCCTCACACTTTAGCTGCCGGGATATTGCGTCGTAGTCGTCACGGCTATTGAGCGGCAGGAAACCGAGCTCTGTGATCAGGGCTAACGGGCGCTCTTTCACGCAGAAGAACAAGTTTGTGAGGTTGGAATTGTAGTCGTTATACACCTCCATGCAGCCGCGCTTGATTGGTCGATTCATGAGCACCGTTCCGCTGCCGCCGAACACATCTATGAAGCGCGAGTAGTTAGCCGGGGCAAGGCGCTCTATGATCCACAGGAGTTTGCCCTTGCCGCCGACCCACGGGATGAAGCTTTTCAGACGCCGTCACCGCCCCGGAAGCTGATCATCGAGCACTCAAGCCCCGTTATTGCGGCATCGATACCGTCGCGTATGCGCCGTAGATTCTTGATAGTGTCATAGACTTCGGCAGCGGTCTCGGCAAAGTAATAGCCATTTGAACTACTGCCGATGGGGATGCACTCACGGCGAAGGCGATTGACGTGCTTGCGCAGCTCGTTTTCGCTCATGTGCAGGTCTGCCTGTATGGTACGGGCACTTACACACTTTTTCTTTCCTCTGCAATTTTTATATAGGTAGACGCAGAGCTGTTCTTTCCTCATTGCATTTCCTTTCCGGGCGTCGCTTCCCGGAAATGGGCATGGAAAAGCAGAGCCGCTTCTTTTCGGGAAACGGCCCTGCTGTAGATTATGTGAAATTATTGGGGCTTGTTAGGTGATCTGCATATCCATCACCTCCGACTCATCCTGCCACGGGGCATCCATCGGCTGAAAGTCGTCGCGTGTTACCATGCCGTACTCGGTGAACTCGGCGTTGTAACCCTGCTGGAGTATCCTGCCGTACTTCTCAATATCCAGGCACTGGCGCAGTTCCTCTGCCTGTCTGTCGCCAATGACATTTTCAAGCTCATCGTACACGAGGTCGGCATAGTTCTTTATCCTAGCGTCAAAATAAAAATGCTCCAGTCGCTCCGCAAGCGTGATTGCCTGATCAACGCTGCTGCACTGACAGATTCTGAGTACCGCTTTGAACTTTGGGAGTTGCTTCTCGCGGGAGGGCATATTCTCCACGACCTCTGCGAAATGGTTGAATGTCTCCAATTCCGCTGGCAGGTCGGCAAACTCTGCCGCCTGTGGAATGATGCCATCATAGGCGAGAACCACAACACCTTCCCAGCCGTCTGCGTCGAGCTGCTTCTGCGCCTTTTTCAATTCTTCAGCAGACGCAGGCAATGTAAGCGTGACAGTTTGGTCAGCGTCAAGGTCGGGATGCAGACCAAGGGTAACCCGGAAGAGATAGTCAGGCTTTTTAGGAAAATCTCTGGAACAGGGTGGTGCAGTAGTCATTTCGCCATCCTGCAGCACATAACAACCTCCGACGAAAACACCGTTTTCACCTTGGCGCATCATTCTTCCGATACCGGCAAAGTCCAGCATTTTAAACACGCTGTCAGATACTCCGTCCAATTCGGGAATAAAATCGTTCTCTGCGTAAAACCGGCCGAGGGCAGCATCATCTGCGGCATCCACTATATGATAACAGTCGGTCTTTGCGCTGGCTACCAGATTTCGCAGATCTTGCAGCGTGATGATGCCGCCGTTGGTGCTTATTTTCTTCTGTACCTCCATTGAGAGTAGTCCCTCAAAAGCAATTCCCTGTACCTCATCCAGTGCTGCCAGTTGTCTGGTAAGTTCGTTCAACTCATTCAGGCTGATGTCTGATCCATCCAAATGCGGGGCAAGATACTCAAAGCCGTAATAATCGTCCACCTCCAGATACAGCTCCTCATTTTCCTGAAGCTGCACCTTGTCCATTGCATCATGCAGCTCCCACGGAGAAGCTGGCAATTTCAGTCTAACGTTGGCTTCACTGTCTGGGGCATCCTGCTTTGCCAGATAGACGCCGAATATCTTTTTATCCAAAGGTCATCCCTCCTTGCGGCTGTTCGTAATAGCTTGGGTCTGCACCGGGAACGCTCCAGCCAAACATGGAACCTACTTTCATGGCGTTCTCCTGTGCGGGTGTAACGCCAAGGCGTTCGTTGTTGTAATCGGCCAGCTCACGGTTCTGCGCGGGATCGTCTGTGTTCCAATCACTGGGATAGTAGCCGCTCTCGCCTCGTTTGATACAGATGAGAGCACCGGTGCCGGGAAGGGTGGAGAAACACAGCTCCGGCAGCCTCTCCGCCAGCTTCGGCGTAAAGCATTCCTGCTCCGTCCGTATACTCCAATCGTCGAAGTTCCAGAGATGGACATACAGCTCACTTCCGCCATCCACAAGGATCTCACACTGTTCAAAGTGCTCGCCCCAGCCGTCCGCAGCTTGACCGGTGATATACTTTTTTAGGGTATCCAGCTCTGCCGCACTCAATTCACCGGCGATGCGGCATTCGGCTACACCCCAGAGCTGTCGGTCACGCTCCTCAACGGTAAAGACCGCAGAGTGTACTTTAGTATTTACGCTGTCAGCTTTACCATACCAATGCATGAGTCCACGCTCAGTTTCCTCCGGCATACGACTTTTGACCAGCTCGGCCATGATCTGATTCTGATAACTCCGCAATGCACTGCCATCCAATTCGGTGCTTTCCGCCTCCAAATCCCCGTACTCACTCCTCTCATAGAGTTCCGCAGTCAGGGCCATATATAGCTTGAACGTAGTCAGTCTGGGCGGCAGTACCGAGAAGCTGTCCTCACCGGGGACTATCCCAAGCGATCTACCGTTATCCCACTTCATGTGGATGGTACCGATGTCATCCACGAAGTCCACCACGCCCTCCGTACCGGGAGCAATGGGCGCATAGGGATCCTCCATTGAGTTGAGCCGGATGCGGGTTCCTGGCGGATACTGCTCTTTGATAAAGTTCACCATTTTTCTGTCCATATTCATATTCCTCCAAAAGTCATGTCCTGTTTGGGTTCATTCTGATAATCCTCTATCTGGTGGGGATTCTCCTCACCGAAAAAGTCATAGAAGATGTCATCCACTTGCTTACGGACGGCAGGATCGTCGGTCAGTACCTCACAACGAAAGCCAGTGGTCGGGAAGTACGGCAGTTCTTCCCGAATGCATTTGAGAAAGGCTTCCGCATCGGTAAACTTCTGCGCGTCTTCACCCACAAAAGTGACCCTACCGACCAGCGGTTTTTCCTGTGCCATGTTCTGCCGCTGGACATCAAGGTCAAAGCAAGTCAGGTATGCGTTGTAATCTCCAGAGGATGGGTTGCAGCGCAGGCAGTAGCTGTAATGCTCTGTCTCTACGATGTAGCCAAAATCCTGCGTCCAATCTCCGTTGATTCTTCCGCCATGTTCATAACAGAAATGCGCCATTGCAATACGGTTTTTCAGAACATTCTCTCGCATCACGTCAACGACTTTCTGAAGTTCAGCCTTGAACGCAGGACTGTTCAGATCCTCAGATCCGCGTGGATGCCATGTGTGCCAGAACTCGTTGCCGCTGCGTCCGAAGTCCATGCGGACATGACCGATAGCCCCCAGCCGCTCGTCCTCTGAGGGGTGCTGGGCATAAAACAAGCCCGCCTCATCTGGGCGGGCAGGTCGGATATGGAATTGTGTTGCATTTTTCAAGATTTTGGTCTCCTTTCGGTGTGGTATTTAACTTTACACGTTTTTGGGGGTGTGCTATGATGTGGCTGACTAATCGCCATTTGCAAAGGAGAAGTTTTTATGGAAAGAGAAATACTTTTACTGGGAAATCCGCAGCTTTATGAAATTTCGGAAGATGTAAAGAAAGAAGAACTTGAAGATCTGCGTCCGGTCTTTGAAGATATGTTTGACTGCATAAAAGGGATACGCCGTGACTATGGGTTTGGACGCGCAATCGCTGCCCCGCAGATAGGTATTAAAAAGCGCCTTATTTGCATTCTTACAGACAAACCATATGTGATCATCAACCCAACATTGGAGTTTATAGGGGATGAGATGATGGAACTAATGGATGACTGTATGTCATTCCCGAAGCTGCTGGTACGAGTGCGCCGCTATCGCCATTGCATTCTGCGCTATACAGATGAAAACTGGGAGAAGCAAAAGATGCGGATGGACGATGATATGTCCGAACTCATACAACATGAATATGACCATCTGGACGGAATACTGGCAACAATGCGTGCAATTGACAACAAGTCTTTTGTTATGAAGAAATAAGCAGTTTTCAATTTGTCTGCCTATCAAGCGGCTTGATCCAAATGGATTGAGCCGCTTTTGCTTACATCATCCTCTGTTCCTGCTGCTGCACCGGGAACGGCGGGTCAAAGCGGCGCAATCGGCCAAACCCTGTTTCTATCACATGGTCATTCTCCATGCAGTCAGCTCCATACTTTTCAAAGTCCATGTAGCCGTCCAGCTCGTAAATAGCATCGTCGTCCAATCCCAACGTTTCCTGCAAACGCCGCTGACCATAATCGTAGGTGTCCACGATGCGCTGATAGTTATCCAGATTATGCAGGAGCTCATAGGCTCCTCGCAGAGTCTCCGGCTTCTCAGCCTCCAGCGCAGCGGCATAGGTCAGGAGCATACCGTCCTCCTGCCAGATATCCTCCAATGCTTCCGCGAAGTCGTTGTAATCCTCTACAGCAGGGCAATCTGTGTCGCAAATTAGCTCACCAATGTAAGGTGCTTTGAAGTAAATATCTTCGATCATCGCGTCCGCGAAGACATCAATATCAAGGTAAGCCTTCACAGCATCGAGGTATTTCTCGTCAGCGGGGAGTACGAGGGTGTAGTCCGGCTTCCCATCGACGTGCAATGTCATGCGAAGCATTTCATCCCGGCTCTCGTCCCGCCAAGGCTCTGCTAACGAAAGGTAGCTCCGGTCAATCTCCACGTCTGGCGTTAGCAGACTGCGGACGTTTGGAACAAAGGCACTGTACCGAGCGTAGTTATACCCCTGTGGGTCTACAAGAAAGCCGTCTGGTCCATCCGCATCGAGAATTAGCATACAGTGGCGGGAATCTGCATCGTACTGGATGACATTTTTGTTCTCTGCGATGAAGTCATAATCCGCCAGCAGAGCGCGACTGAACTGCTTAAATCTCTGGGTGGGCAGTTCAATGACCTTGTCCACGACACAGGCTTCGCCTTCGTATTCGGATTGTCTTCGTCTCAGCTCCGCCTGAATGATCATACCATACCTCCCATCTCCATGCTGTCGCCCTGACTGCCATCTATAACTTCCTCAATGCTGAAATATCCCTTGTAGGCAATATAGCCCAGGTCGGTAAACATCCCGTTCTCCTCGTTCATGCGCTGCTGGGCGTAGCCTTCGTAGTCATAGAATTCATCTAAATTCTCGTCGAAGTCGTAATGACCGGACTGCTGGATCATGTACTTTCCATACTCTGCTGGGGAATGTGCGCCGGGAGCGAAGTCAAACAGGTCAAGACTCTCCACGAGATTCTTGACCTGTTCCGCATTCTGAGGCTTCGCCAGCGTTACCACAGCGCACAGCTTCTTGATGTCGTCCGTGGAAAGTGCATCTATTGTCTGTGCCAATGCGTTGAGATCCTCAAGGCTTTCATGTTCCATATCCAGCAGCACATTCACTTCATCTGGCAGTTGACTGTGTTCCAGCCGAAGCCGGGCATCCGCAGAATCCGCGATTCCTGCTCGCTGGATAGCTCGGTCAATTTCCTCCTGCGCCATTGGAAGGTACAGCCATGTGGTATGCGCGGTATCCTCCGGCTCGGATTTGGAGGTCACTGCGACCATAGTGGCATGCGGCTCATAGTAGTAACAGGGAAAGAATTGGCCGTCATATACCTGCTCCAGATTCATGCCATTGTCGTAGATCACACCATATGGTGTGACCGTGCCGTTGCCGCTCTCAATGAGCTGTCGTGCCGTTCCCTCACCATCCAATGCATCCAATTCCGCTGTTTTAGCACAGCCTCCGTGCAGGTTCATATAGTGGTCACGGCCAACAGCGGCAAGGTCAGAAAAATCCGTAATGACTGTGGCCTCCTGACAACAGAAGGTCAGATTAATAAGATCCTTCAGCTCAGAAAGCTCCAGTTTGTGAGCCATCGCCTGAAACTGAGCAGCTTCTCCCATATCAAAACTATCCAGCCGCTTGGCAAGATAGTTGAGCTCCTCCACATTAACCGGAAGCATCTTTGTGCGTTTGAGCACAGAGTAAAAACTATCGATCTCCTGCACCTGACAGTCAGCTTTGACTGCATCCCCAATTTCCAAAGCCTCCAGCAGCTCCATGCAGTGTGCGTACTGGTCATGTGGGATGGGGAACGGAATGGTTGCAACGCCGTATTCCGGGTGGTTTGGATTACCGAGTACTGCATGTATCATCATTTTTTTACCTCCCGCATTTCTGTTCTCAGGCATTTGCCGTTGCCGTGCCAGCAGATAAAACCGTGCGCTGGATAATTGCACCCTTCGCACTGCCTATATTCATGGCACGCCACCGTCTCATTGTCCGGTAGCCCAGCGTCCGGCAGATTCTTGAATGCCTGTTTGATGTCGTGGTTTTTCAATTTGATACCTCCTAAATGCAAAAAAGACCGGAACCTTCGATTTCTCAAAAGTCCCGGCCTGACCAATTCAATATTCTGTTGTCTCTCTGACTTACTTGCTCATTTGACACCTCCAGATATGGCAAAAGCGCCGGATTGTTAATTCTACAAAACCAACAATCTGGCGCTTGAATTTTTGTGATATTTATTTTTTTGAAAATTTCAGTACATGTTTATATTTCGGTCTCGCAGCAGGAGAACGCAGCGGCTATATTACCTAAAATATGGAAAAGTCCCTGTTCAAGTCTGGGAGAACAGGGTCTGTCATCAATGGAAAAACAAAAAAATTTCCGGGCCTTTTATGCCCGGAAAGCCTTGAGGACACTGCGTTTGACGCAATGTCCTCAAAATTGGCTGACAATAATGGAGGCGCCACCCAGACTTGAACTGGGGGTCGCGGATTTGCAGTCCGCTGCCTTACCACTTGGCTATGGCGCCATATGCAGCCCTGCATAAACAGGGCTGATATAAATGGAGCGGGCAACGAGGCTCGAACTCGCTACCTCCACCTTGGCAAGGTGGCGCTCTACCGGATGAGCTATGCCCGCATGACTCGTCTGGAACCAGGCGAGTGGTGCCTCAGGCCAGAATCGAACTGGCGACACGCGGATTTTCAGTCCGCTGCTCTACCAACTGAGCTACCGAGGCAAATATGAAACAGGATGGTGGGAACAACTGGACTCGAACCAGTGACCCCCTGCTTGTAAGGCAGGTGCTCTAACCAGCTGAGCTATGCTCCCGCGTGACAGCTACGTTATAATACTAAAAAAAAGCCGAGTTGTCAATATCCTATTTCAAATTTCTTCAAGTTTTTTCCGGAGTATTTATCTCTCTCAGCTCGTCAGGAGTGAAGTCATAGACCTTATCGCAGAACTGGCAGCTGACGGAAACGTCCTTCCCCTCGGCGGCGATCTCCTCTATCTCCTCAGCGCTTACGCAGCGCAGCGCGTCAAGCACACGCTCGCGGCTGCAATAGCAGCGGTACTCGATCGGGTGCTCGCCCACGGTGTGGTAGTCAAAGCCCTTGAGCACCTGACGGAAAAGCTCCTCCTCGCCGTCCTCACTGAGTACGGTGGTCAGCTGGTCCATCATAAAAATGTTGTCCTCGAGCCGGGAGATGATCTCTTCATCCGCGCCGGGCATGAGCTGGACGATGAAGCCTCCCGCCGCTTTGACCGTGCAGTCGTTATCCACGAGTACACCGAGCGCACACGCGGACGGCACCTGCTCGCTCTCAAGCAGATACGCCGTCAGATCCTCGGCGATCTCGCCGCTGACAAGCTCGACAGAACCGATATATGGCTCTCTCAGGCCGATGTCACGGCTGACGGTGAACATACCGTCTCGCCCGACGGCGGCGCCGACATTGAGCTTGCCGTCGCTGCGCAGCGGAAGCTCCGTCGCGGGATTGCCCACATAACCGCGCACATTGCCCTCGCAGTCGGACACGGCGACGATGCCGCCCAGCGGGCCGTTGCCGTTAATACGTATCGTGAGCGCAGCGTTCTCTTCCTTCATGTCCTGTCCCATGAGCGAGGCCGCGCACAGCGTGCGTCCGAGCGCGGCGCAGGCCGTCGGCGCGCAGCCGTGTATCTGCCGTGCGCGCTCCACAGTGTCACGGGCGTTTATTACCGCCATCTTTATTGCGCCGTCACCGGCGGTCGCTCTGATTATTCTATCCATAAAAATCTCCGTTTACTTCCTTTTTGCCGTAATGAATATTCTCCCCGCGTCGCCCTGCGGGCAGTCGTGCCTTACGGCGACATCGCCGAAGCCCGCCGTCTCAAGCAGTGCGCGCAGCTTCTCCGGTGTGTGCGCATATTCAATGTGCTCCTCGCTCTCACGCGACCATAGACCGCGCCTTTCAAGCGAGAAGATATCCATGCCGTAGATGATGGCCGAAAGCTCCTCGTCAAAGTCAGCCCGCCAGAGGCAGAGCACGTCCTCCTTCTCATCGACGAAGATATCCCCGTCGAGTGCGCGCAGAAACTCCGGCGCGCGGATATCGAAGATCAGCAGCCCCTCCGGGCGGATGAACAGGTGCAGCCGGTGAAACAGCTCCGGCAGCTCCTCGGCGGGGATATAATTCATCCCGTCGAGCGAGCAGACCGCCGCATCCACCGTGCCGTAAAGATCCAGCTCCCCGGCCTCCTGACAGATAAACAGCGGAGGCGTAACGCCGGGCATCGCCTTGGACTGCGCCTCCATCAGCATATCCGGTGACTGATCCACCGCGATCATTTCATAGCCGCGCCGTGCAAGCTCCCATGTGAGCGTCCCCGTGCCGCAGCAGAGGTCGAGCAGCATCGAGAACTCCCCGCCGTCGGCGCGGAACTCCCTCTCGTAGAAATCAGCAAAGCTGCCGTAGGGAACATCCCCGGTCAGCTTATCGTACCACGGGGCAAGGCCGCTGTAACAGCTCACTTTTCGCTCTCCTTCAGGCGCTCAAAGACGAGCTCATAGCCGCCCGCACCGTACTGGAGGGAGCGGTTGACGCGGCTGATGGTCGCGCTCGAAGCGCCGGTCTCGGCGAGGATATCGTTATAGATCATGCCGTTATTCAGGCAGTCCGCGACCCGGAAGCGCTGCTCCATTGCTATAAGCTCAGGCGCGGTACACAGATCGTCAAAGAAGCGCATGCACTCATCAAGCGTCCTTAGGGACAGTATCGCCTTATACAGATTCTCGTTGCGTTCTTTTTTCCGAGTATTATTCATTTTTACCTCCCTCGGTCAAGCCATTAAGTTTCACGCTTTATCTGATTCGTACTTTACATCATAAAAGGGAAAAAGTAAAGGGCGACAGAGCTGTTTACACAAAATTTAACAAACGCTCAATAATGGCTCTTGCGTAAAATTTGAGGACAAGATATAATGTAAGCAATAAATACAGCCGCCGGGTGCGTATGCCGCGGCGGCGGATCGGAGACGCTGTATGCTGTTTTATCCCGGCGGATTTAGTATGACGGCCGTGTGGCTGGTCACGATGATCGTTCTGCTGATAATCGAAGGCATCGTACCGGGGCTTGTGTCGATATGGTTCGCGATAGGCGCGTTTGCCGCCATGATCTCCGCGATCCTCGGCGCGCCGCTCTGGCTCCAGGTGCTTTGGTTCTTCGCCGTGTCGATCCTGACGCTGTGTCTGACAAGGCCGTTTGCGAAGAAATACGTCAACTCCCGCGCCACGCCGACCAATGCGGATATGCTCATCGGTAAGGAGTGCGTCGTCACTGAGGAGATCGACAATGTCCTCGGCACCGGCGCTGTGACCGTCGGCGGCAAGGTGTGGACAGCCCGCACCGAGGAGCCCGACGGCAAGGCCGAGGCCGGCAAGATTATGACCGTTGTGAAAATAGAGGGCGTCAAGCTCATAGTAAAGTAAAAATTTTTTATTATTAAATTCAGGAGGAGAAACCATGCCCGAGATCATTTCAGTTGCGATTCTGCTGCTCGTCGTTATCTTTATCCTTGTCCGCTGCATCCGTATCGTGCAGCAGGCAAAGGCCTACGTCATCGAGTTCCTCGGCGCGTATAAGACGACGTGGAACGTCGGCCTGCACTTCAAGATCCCCTTTGTCGAGAAGGTCGCCAAGGTGGTCACGCTCAAGGAGCAGGTCGCGGACTTCCCGCCCCAGCCCGTTATCACCAAGGATAACGTCACCATGCAGATAGACACCGTCGTCTATTTCCAGATCACCGATCCCAAGCTCTACACCTACGGCATTGAACAGCCCATGGTCGCCATCGAGAATCTCTCCGCTACCACGCTGAGAAACATCATCGGCGATCTCGAGCTCGACCAGTGCCTCACCAGCCGCGATATCATCAACACCAAGATGCGCACCATCCTTGACGAAGCCACCGATCCCTGGGGCATCAAGGTCAACCGCGTCGAGCTCAAGAACATTCTGCCGCCCAAGGAGATCCAGAACGCGATGGAGAAGCAGATGAAGGCCGAGCGTGAACGCCGTGAAGCCATCCTGCGCGCTGAGGGCGAAAAGCGCGCCGCGATCCTTGAGGCCGAGGGTGAAAAGGAATCCGCCATTCTCCGCGCAGACGCGAAGAAGCAGCAGCAGATCCTTGAGGCCGAGGGCGAAGCCGAGGCTATCCTCAAGGTCCAGAAGGCCACTGCCGAGGGCATCAGGCTCATTAACGAGGCCGCTCCCTCCGAGGCCGTTATCAAGATCAAGGCGATGGATGCCTTCAGCGCAGCGGCAAACGGCAAGGCCACAAAAATCATTATCCCCAGCGAAATACAGGGCATAGCAGGTCTTGCCAGCGGCCTTGTTGAAGCCGTCAAGGGCGATGTAAAGGCCGAGGAATAAACCGCAAAATTTAACTTTACCCGGACCGGCGTATGAATTTCATATCGCCGGTCCGTTTGTATGATTTATATGAAGGGAATACAACAATGATGGACTACGACAGAGTGCAGGATTTTCTTGAGGCGCACGGTATGGAGCCGGAGCGCGTCGACCCCAGGCGCGAAGCCGCGCTGATGCTTGAGGATATGCAGCTCGGCCTTGCCGGGGAGAAGAGCGATATGCCCATGATCCCTACATATCTCAGCAACGACGCCCAGCTCCCGCTTGGCCGCAGCGTCGCGGTCATCGACGCTGGTGGGACGAATTTCCGCTCCGCGCTCGTGTGCTTTGAAGAGGACGGCTGCCGTGTGTCCGAGCTGAACAAATGCAGAATGGCCGGCGTCGGCGAGCCCTGCACGTGGGAGGAATTTATTTCCTTCGTCGCTGACAGGATAGAGCCGCTTATGGACAGGGCGGAGAGCATCGGCTTCTGCTTTTCCTACTCTGCGGACATCACCCCGGATATGGACGGCCGTGTCATCCGCATCGATAAGGAGGTCGTGGTCACAGGCTCCGAGGGGAAGCTTATAGGCGCGTCTCTCAAGGCGGAGCTCGAGCGCCGCGGCATCACCGGCAAACGCGTCGTTATTCTTAACGACACTGTCGCCGTTCTGCTCGGCGGCGCGGCAGGGCTGGATAAGCGCGCGTACAGCGGCTTCATCGGTCAGGTCAGCGGCACGGGCACGAACACCTGCGTCTCCCTGCCGGAGCGCCTTATCGGCAAGCTCGGAAGCAGCGAAGAGCGCGGTATGATAATCAACATGGAGGCCGGGCTCTATACCGGCATCCCGCGCGGCAGTTTCGACCTCATGCTCGACTCCGCAAGCAACAATCCCGGCCTCAAGGCCTTTGAAAAGCTCACCGCCGGGGTCTACCTCGGCCAGCTTTGCCGCCTGATGCTCATCGCCGCGGCGGATGAGGGGCTTATCTCCCGCGCGGCGGGCGAGGGCGCGCGGCAGCTTGAGGATATCGACTCCGCCGTTATCGACGCCTGGGCGTGCATGGAACGCGGAGAGCTTTTAGGCGGCGCGGAAGCTGACCTTGCCTTCGCCTCCCGGCTCAGCCGCGCCCTGTTCAAGCGCTCGGCGCGCTGCATGTGCACTGACCTTCTCGCGCTGGCGATGCTCACCGGCGCGGGGAAGAGCGCGGATAAGCCGCTGTGTGTGCTGGCGGAGGGCTCGCTCGTGCAGAAGAGCCGCGTCTACCGTCCGGAGCTTGAGCGGCTGCTGGAGGAATACGGCAGAGAAGCGGGAGTTCATTTTGTTCTGAAGGTCGGGCAGGAGACGACGCTTCCCGGCGCTGCCGCCGCCGCGCTTATAAATTAACTCCCATAAATTAATTTTATGGGTTTAATAATTCTGTGTTAAATTTTCTTAAGCCGTCTTGCGCGGAACTCCCGTACCTGCTATAATAGCAAAGCATTATTTATAGCATTATTTTGATATGTTCTTGCACGGAGATAACGTATGTTTGAGTGGATCGCCGGCACCACCGCCGGGAAATTTATATCGACCTTTTTCATATCCATGCTCCCCATCGTGGAGCTGCGCGCGGGGCTGCCCTACGGCATCGCCCTCGGCCTTGATTATCCGCTGGCGTTGACGTCGGCAGTTATCGGGAACATGGTTCCCGTGCCGTTCATAATCATTTTCATCCAGCGCGTGTTTATCTGGCTGCGCAAGCACTGGCCAAAGATAGACAGCTTCATCACCAAGCTCGAGGTCAAGGCGCACCTCAAGGGTGAAAAGGTGCAGAAGTACGGCCCCATCGCGCTGCTGCTGTTCGTCGGCATCCCGCTCCCCGGCACCGGCGCTTGGACAGGCTCGCTCATCGCGGCGCTGCTTGAGCTCAAGCCCAAGTCCGCGATCCCGTGCATCTTCCTCGGTGTGCTCCTTGCCGCCGCGATAATGACCGCGCTGACCTTCGGCGTTATCCACGTTGTGAACTGAATCAAAAGCTCAGTGCCGCACCGGAAAAACTTCCGGTGCGGTTTGATTGGATCCTTGTATACGATAAGCCGCAAAGGAGCCGCAGCGAAAAAAATGATCGCTGCGGCCTCTTTCTTTATTATATGAATTATATGACGCTCTCGCGCCGGTAATCAGTGAGGTCGCTGCCGAGCTTCCCGTACAGCTCCTCGACCGTCAGGCACTTATTCTGCACCGCGTCAAGCTCTGCCTTTGTCACGCCGACGAACTCGACAAATTCCAGCGCGCCGAACGGCGTTGTAATGGGCTGCGCCTTGACATCCGGCACAGTGATGAAACCGGTTATGCCCGACTCATGTCCTGCATCTACGCCCGCGGTCTGCCCGGAGCTGAGGTACTCGTACGGCAGGAACAGCTCATTCGTCTCAAACGTGACCGCGGCGATCTGCTGGAAGATACCGCAGATATTCTCCAGCTCCAGCTCTTCATCTGCAAAGTCCCGCTTCTTCAGCCTTAGCGTGAACTCCATGCCGTAGCCGCTGACGCCCTCGTCGCTCTCTATATCCGGTTCAGCCAGCGCACTCAGGCCGAACGACACAAAGTGCCAGAAGTCCCCGCCGTCGTATACGCTTATGCCGTCCAGCGGATCTCTGCCGCCGAACTCGAACTTTATAAGCGGCGCATAGTGCTTCGGCTCCGTCTGGCCGGGATAGATGCGCTCGAACTCCTTCTCTATGGCGAGCCATCCGTCGCCGTACACCGCGTCTGACGGTTCGCTGCCCTCATACTTTTCCTTTGCCTCGGCTATTCTTTTCGCCGTAGCACTGTACCACTTGAGGTTCATCTCCGTGGCTTTCTCCGTCGGGTGTACGAACTCGACATACGGCAGCATTTTCCCCCGGCGAATACGGATACGGTCGCCCAAGGTCAGATCGGTAAGCGGGATCGTCGGCGTGTCCGCGCCGTATTCGCGCGCCCATGAATAGAAATGCAGCAGCGCCTCATCGTGCTTCGGGTATTTGTCGCTCCCGGTAAGGCAGTGCGGCTTCTTTGCGCCGATATCGAAGTCAAGGAAGAACTCCCCCGGGATGTCGTCGGCATATTCAATGTACGCTCCGCGCAGCTTTCTTGCCTGCGTGGTCATGACGGTCTCGAATATTCTCTGCTTCCCGCCCAGCAGAGCCGGGGCAAGGGATGCCTTGCCGTCCCCGTCAACGAAGAAGCAGCCCGTGAACACATCCATCCCGCAGAGGTTAAGATAGCAGTAAGCTTTCTCTGCCGCCCCCGCCGCCAGCGTGTTCACGCATTTCATAAGCTCCTGCATGCTCCCGACGAAAGCACGTCTCAGCCCGCTCTCCCGCGCCTGGTCGCTGTCGTTGTAGTACATGACCGTACCTCCTGAAGTGTTTATTCGTTATATATACGCAGCATCGTATATTCTCCGTCTATGTAATATGTGATATCGAATGAGGTCGGTCTGAAGCTGTTCCCCTCATAATTGAGATCGATATCAGCATAAACCGATTTGCCGTCTTTCAGTGCCCTTTGCCAGACATTCTCCATTTTTCTGTACTTGCTTCGGTTTACGTTAAATGACTGCGCTACCAGGTTGTCCAGAAACCTTGACCCTCCGAACATATCCGCGAACAAATGTCCTGCCTCGTCTCCCGGGAGCTTGTCGGCCGGTTTGCCTACATTCCCTTTTCTTTTATCATGCTTCTTCAGCTGCAGGCATGCCGTCGCTCCGCACTGCCTCCCAAGCTCATCCGTTTTATAGATATAATTGTTTTCCCCCGCGACATATGAGCAGTTAGGTTTAAGGATGCCTTTATTCAGCTGCGTCCCGTCGGAGATTATCACGCTGTTATCCCAGCCGCCAGCGTGTTTGTATGGAAGCTTTGAGTTTTTTCCATTATAACCCGATGCCCGGAATAAATCAATAAGGCCAAACTGTGAATTGCCTGCTCTCACATCATTATTTGCAACTTTTATAATGCCTGAGCTATACTTTCTTCGCAGCACAGACGCATCAGCATTATCATATACGGAAAAGGGAATGTTTGTTCTTTCGGTAAACATCTGCTGAATAGTCTGATTTGTCATTGATAACCGGTCAAATTCACTGGCAGTAAGCATATTCCCTGTCGTGGCCTTATGCAGCAGACGTCCCTGCTCCATAGCGTCGGCAAACGAATATTCCGGAGATGCCGCCGCAAGCTCTCTCGCAAAGCGGAAGCTGTCGATCCTCGAAAAGCTTTTTCCGGCAGCGGTCATCAGGCCTTTCTCAGCGGCCTTTGCCGAAGCATGGACCCCGCCTGCCGCCGAGGCAGATACGAAATCGGCTTTCGCAGTTTCCCACATATCCTTCGGGTTGAATATCGCGTTCTCGTCAGATAGTGAGCCAAGCTTCACATTCGGATCATAAATCGACCGCATGGTCTTTTCAAACCAGCGCTGCAGCTGACCCTCTCCGACCTCCTGAACTACGCTTTTCGCATACTCCATCACGACGGGGGAATCCCCTCCCTGCAAAGCTGTTTTTACGTTCTGCGGCAGGGACTGTATACCGCCGAGGTCTTTATTGCCTCCTCCTACGGCGGTGATCGAATTGAAGCCGCCGTTCAATATTGAAAACAGTGCCGCTTCAGTCTCCGTGGCTCCCTCTTCCAGTGCCATCTCATATGAGTATCCCGCCCCTTGTATAAACGCCATTTGCGCATTCGGGTTCTTTGCGGTTTGCTTTATGACTGATCTGGCCATGTCCACGTACCTGCTGAAATCAGTGCTCTTTGCCATGAACGCAGCCTTTTCAATTCCTTCCTTCGCCATGCCTGCGTTGGACATCCCTCCAGTCATCATTGCCATAGCAAGCGTCGGAAGTGCAGATGCGACGACCGTGCCGTATTTGTTCAGATTTTCCGCTGTTTTGCTGCCGGAGGCGTTTTGCGCATAATATTCTGCTTCCTTTCTGGTCGTTTCCTGCATATAGTTGTTGGCGGCAGTAATTGGGTTTGTCCCCGCATCGCTTATGCCGAACATAAGTCCGCCCAATGTCCATATCTCCTGCGCAAAATCGCCGGCAAGCATATCCAGTGTGCCGGTAAAGCTGCTTACAAAATCGTTTGCCCCCTGTTCCAGCATACCATAGACCAGCGTCCCCCAGTTTACATCTTTGGAGGATGTGTCCTCTGTCGTTTTTTCTGACGGGCCGTCCTCTTTTTTCGTCTGGAAACGGTTATCCGCGATGCTTGAGTTTTCCCCACTTTGCTCGCTGCTATTATCCCATGTTTTTTCCCGTGAGGAATCGGCACTTCCCTTTACGCGATTATACAGCTCTTCAAGCGTTGGTATTGGCGAAAAGACTGTGTCATCCTTTCCCGCGTTCTTATACTCAGTAAAACTCGGCATTCCCTTGCTTCGCACGGATGCTCCGCTGTTGACCACCCTATTGGGGGACGGACGCCGAATCTGTGCGGATTTTCCACCGCTGCTCCGCACACCTGTTTTTCCTGCCGCTGCCGCCACACGTGATATTATACTCTGAGCCGCTCTGCTGAAGGCTCCTTGCTGCATTATTCATTCTCCTTTAAATAGCTATAATACTGATCAGTATGTTTATTATAGCTATAAAAGGATAGGTTTCTCTAGGGTTTCAACTCCCTTATTTTATGTCCGGAGATCTAACGCCGAATATAAATGGACTGCCGCGAAAACGAAAAACGCGGCAGTCCATTTTTATCCCATATCCACCGGCAGGGCGCAGCTGCCGCCGGTACAGACATAATACGCGGGTCTGCCGTCCTTGGGCTGCATGTCCGCGGTGTAGGGCGCGGCGGACTTCAGCGCTTCGGCGTTTTCCGGCGTCTTTACCAGCACCGTGAGCTCCGGTGCGTAGCGCGAGAGCACGGCCTTGAGCGTCTCCGGCAGCGTCTCATCCGGCGTCACGCAGACAAGCTCGCGCGATGCGCCATCCGTAAGCATGGCCGTGAGCGCATAGCAGCAGCCCGCTGGATACTGCCCCGCGCTGCGGGAGATAAAGCTCCGCTGATCCTCGGCAGCAGCGCGCCACGGCTCCTTGCCCGTCAGCCTGAAGAGCCGGTCAAAGAGCACCAACGCAGCGCCGTTGCCCGACGGCATGGCTCCGTCGAATATCTCTTTCGGGCGGATCAAGAGCTTTTCCGCATCGATGGCCGTGCGGAAGTATCCGCCATCTTCATCAGCAAAGCGCTCGCGGATATTCTCCGCCAGCTCCTCCGCCCTCAGGATATGCGCTGGGTCAAAGTCCGCAGAGTACAGCTCCAGCAGGCCGAGGGCATAGAAGGCATAGTCGTCAAGCTGCGCGGCGTATTTTAGTTCGCCTTCGCATAAGCGCGCCATGAGCGCGCCGTTTTCATGCAGGGACACAGCCATGAACCCAGCCAGCTCTTCAGCCTCCATGAGATAGCGCCGGTCTGAAAACGCCCTTGCCGCGCGGGAGAGCGCCATGAGCATGAGCCCGTTCCACGCGGTGAGTATCTTCGTGTCCGTGCCGAGCGTCATACGCTCCTCGCGGTATATGCGCAGGCGCTCGCAGAAGCCGTCATAGCCCTCAGGGAGAAAGGCCCAGCGGGTGTTCAGCAGCAGGTTCGGAATGCTCTTCCCGTGGAAATTCCCCTCGGGCGTGATATCGTAGCACTCGCAGAAATGCCCGCCCTCGTCGCCGAGGACGCTCTTCACCTCATCGGGCGTGAAGAGATAGTACGCACCCTCGTCACCGCCGCTGTCGGCATCCTGCCCGCAGAAGAAGCCGCCGTCCGGGTCTTTGAGCTCGCGCAGGCAGTAGTCAAGCGTGTCCTCGGCCACGGTGCGCCAGAGCGCCATGTGTCCATCCTGCCACGCCTCGGTATATGCGAGTGCCAGCAGGGCGTTGTCATAGAGCGTCTTTTCAAAATGCGGCGCGAGCCACTCGCGGTCAGTGGAGTAGCGGGCAAAGCCGCCGCCGATATGGTCATAGATGCCGCCCTTGTACATCTGCCGCAGCGTGTTCTCGACCATCTGCCGCGGCTTTTTCTCATTCTTCAGCTGTGCATACTCCATCAGGAAAATGAGGTTATGCGCGGACGGGAACTTCGGCGCTGTGCCGAAGCCGCCGTACTCCTCGTCGTAGGATTCCTCAAGCTGCGTCTCCGCCGCCTTTGCGAGCGCGGAAAACTCCACTGCTGCCGTCGGTGCGGTCTTCTGCCGCAGCCACGCGGTGAGCTCCCCGGCGGTCTTCGTCAGCTCTTTTCTGCTGCCGCGCCACTTATCCGCGACGGTCAGCAGCAGCTCACGCAGTCCCATGCGCCCGCCGCTGCTCTCGCGCGGAAGATATGTTCCAACGAAAAACGGCTGCTGCTCCGGCGTCATTATAACAGTCAGCGGCCAGCCGCCGCTGCCGTTGAGCGCAGTGCAGACCTTCATATACACGCTGTCAATGTCCGGGCGCTCCTCGCGGTCGACCTTGACAGGGACATAATAATGGTTTAGAATTTCGGCAAGCGCCTTGTTCTCAAATGACTCCCGTGCCATCACATGGCACCAGTGACAGGTGGAGTAGCCTATGCTGAGAAACACGGGCTTGTCCTCGCGGCGCGCTTTCTCAAACGCCGCCTCGCCCCACGGCATCCAGTCCACCGGGTTCCGGGCGTGCTGCCTCAGATACGGGGATCTTTCATTTATCAAAGCGTTGCTCATACCGCAGCCTCCAGTTTTGTTTTTTTATGTATTATAACACTGCAGCCGGCGATTACTCAAGCCCTGCGCTATCACTGCAAAGGAGTATTCATTATGGAACTTCATACCGGAATAACAGGCGTTGACGAAGTCGAGGTCACGCCGGCAAACACCGCCGAAGCCGTCGGGAGCGGGACGCTCCCCGTATTCGCGACGCCCGCCATGCTCGCGTCGATGGAAAAGGCCGCGTATACATCGGTGCAGCCCTTTCTTGACGAGGGCTGCGGCACGGTCGGCATTCTGCTGAATGCCGAGCATCTCGCCGCCTCGCCTATCGGGATGCATGTGCGCACCGAGAGCGAGCTCACAGAAATAGACGGGCGCGTCCTCACCTTCTCCGTCCGCTCATACGCCGGCGGTGAGCTTATCGGAAAGGGTGTTCATAAGCGCTGCATAATAAACTCCGAGCGCTTCATGGCAAAGGCACTCTCAAAGCTCGATAACGAAAAATAAGGTCAAATTAAATCCTCCCGGATCATACAGTCCGGGAGGATTTAATTTCCGTGTCGCCATTCTTCTGTGCGCTCTGCCTGAGCAGGCGCAGATATTTTGTTCCGTACAGCAGCAGGCACAGGCCTATGAGCGCGGCGCACAGGGCAAGCCCGCCGTGCATGAGCTTCACCGGCATATCCTGCCAGAACAGCACACCCGCCATGACGATGTATATAACCGCCGTGCAGAGCTTTCCGTACCAGCGCGCGGAGTATACCTTACCCGTGCATTGCAGTACCCTTGCCCCAAGCGCCGCAAGGCTCAGCTCGCGGACAAGGTGCAGCGCCAGCAGCAGCCACACAGCCTTTGTGCGTGTCGCGGCGCAGAGCATCATGGCGATCTGGATGAGCTTATCCGCCGCCGGGTCGAGCGCCTTGCCGAGATCGGTCACCATGTTGAAGCGGCGGGCGATCGCGCCGTCAAGCACGTCGGATACGGCACACAGCAGCAGTACGCCCATCGCCTGCCAGAGCGCGCCTCTGACATACAGCACCGCAAAAATCGGCGTCAGCAGTATTCTGACTATGCTTATCATGTTGGGTATGTTCATGCTCTCAGCCCCCCGTTCAAGTTTTCCCTCTCCTCATATATCTTATGCACAGGCAGAAAACGCGTTCCGCCGATTTCTCAAAATTTGCGCTTTGTACTTGAAAACAGAGCGTATTTTGCATATAATAGAAAAGATTTTAACTGTTTATTTTTTGGAGAGAGCAATGAAGATTCTCAAAAAAGCAATTGCCGCAGCCGCGGCGCTGGCTCTGTGCCTGTCGCTCGGCTTTTCCGCCCTCGCCGACAGCAGTGACGACGCACTGTACGCCGGGAAAACATGGGAGCAGGTAGTTGATCAGGTCCTCGAAGAGTGCGATGTGTCGCGCGACCAGATCACCGCCGGGTACTGCAACCTCGTCACTGGGGAGGAACACTACATAAACGGCGATGAATACAAGACCGCTGCAAGCATGTATAAGCTTCCTCTCAATATGTATTTCACCGACCTTATCCAGAGTGGGCAGTTCGATTGGGACAGCTACTACCCAAACGTCACCTATGAATACGTGCGCGATGCATCCCTTATCTACTCGGATAACGACTGGTCGATGTTCCTCTGGAGCAGCAGCGTCGTCGGCGGGTACTCCAAGTTCCGTGAGCTTACCGCGCCCTACATGGGCGTCGATCTGAACGACGTGCCGGATAATTATTACGATGACAACATCTATACCGCCCGTCAGTTCATCAATTGCCTGAAGCTGCTGTACACCGAGCAGGAGCGTTTCCCCGGCATCATCGAGACTCTGCAGCAGACCGAGCAGGAGCGCTTCTTCATGCTGCGTGAGCCGCGCTTCAAGATCGCCCACAAGTACGGGTACATTTCCCAGAACGGCCAGTCGTTCATGAACGACTGCGGCCTTGCCTTCACCTCCCAGCCGATCGCGCTGGTGATGTTCACAGAAAACGTCGATAACGCCGAGGAACTGCTGACAGCATACTGCACCGCCGTGTGTGAGTACACGAATTACACCGTCGCAAACCCGCCCGCCACGCCGACGCCCGAACCGACGGCCGTGCCCACGCCCACCGTACCGGCCGTTACCCCGTCGGCAGAGCCCGCTCCAACGGCGGCCGCGCAGGAGCCTGAGGACACCGGAGCCGCAACTCCGCTTGCCGCCCTCCTGTTCATCGCCCTCTTCATCGCCGCAGGCATATTCGGGGCGGTAACGCTCAAAAAGAAATATAACGCCGACCTGAAGCTGACGCTCCTCACGGTGCTGCTGTGCGCGGCGGGGATGCTCCTTGCCGCCGCGGGCTGCTTCGGCGGTACGGTCATCGCAAAGCCCACGGGCGACCCGCAGGAGGCCGTCACGGTGTTCTTCGATTCGCTCATCGCGGGGGACTATAGCTCGGCCTATGACCGGGTGCGCGATTACACGAGCCTTGGTTTCGAGAGCGAACCGAGCACCGAGTCCGGAAAAATGGCGTATGCCGCTCTGCATGCCAGCTACGGCTATGAGCTTCTCGGCAGCGCTGAGGTCAACAAGCTCGATGCCGCGCAGAAGGTCAGCTTCACCTATCTCTCGCTCCCCGCGCTTGAAGCCGCCGTCGCCGATGAGACGCAGACGCAGCTCAAGCACCTTGTGCAGCAGCTCCCGTCAAGCGAGGTCTACGATCAGAACAACAACTATCTCCCGGAGATCACAGAGCGCGCCTATCTTCAGGCGCTCAAACTGGTTCTGGAGCGCGCCGCGGACTATTACACCACAGAGGAAATTTCGCTCGCCCTCAACTATACGGACGGCAGATGGCAGCTTATAATGAACAATTCCCTGCTCAAGGCCCTCAACGGCGGAGCAGGCTACTGAAAGGAGGGGCACGCATGAACGACGATTTCGACAGCATGAACGATCTTGATTCGATACTCGCGGAATTCGGCGGCTCCGCCCCTCAGGAGGAAGCCCCTGCCGCTCCCGCCGCCGCGGAGGAGCCCACGCCGCAGCCGGTCGTCGAGCCTGAAGCGCAGGAGGAGAAGGCGGATGGGAACACTCACCTCTGGCGGAGCCGGGATCTGACCGCAGCCGCGCGTCCGGTGAGGAAGCCGATGCCGATGCGCGCTCCCGTGAGCGCCGCGCCCGCCCCGGAGAAGCGGAATGACGCGCCGCGCGCGGGGATCATCATGCTGCTCTTCGGTCTGCTCGCGGCGCTTATACTGCTGTGGGCGCTCTTCAACATCCACCCCGCCTCCGGTACGCTCTCCAATGCCTCCGGCAGCAGCAGTCTCAGCCTGTCCGACAAGCTGGACGTATATGTCAACAACGCCGCAAGCGACGCCCTCGGCGAGCTTGCATACATAAAGAAGATATACACCCTGCAGGAAAACAACACAGTCTCTCCCGTTCCGAACCCGGCAAACTTCGGCACAACAAATGACCCCGCCGATATCCGCGAGGTCATAAAGAACGCCGCCGACCTGCTCGACGGACAGTCCGTCATCTTTGATGAGAACGCAGACTTCGTCCCCGGCGAACCGATCCGGTACTACCTTGATGACACCATACTCGTCATCACATGGAAGGAATACATCAACCAGCGCTGCTGCACCTGCGCTGAGGTCAAGGTCGCGCACGGCTCACAGCTGCGGCGCAAGCTTGCCGAGGACAGCTACAGCTCCAGCGTCCAGCTCTACGCCTCGGATATGGCAAAGCAGGCGAACGCCGTCGTCGCGATAAACGGCGACTTCTACGCCTTCCGAGATCTCGGCATCACCGTGTACCAGCGTACGCTCTACCGCAACAGCCCCGCCAAGGTCGACTCCTGCTTCTTCACCTCCACCGGCGACATGCTCTTCACCCGCGCGGGCAAACTCACCGGCGAGGGCGAGACGCAGAAATTCATTGAGGATAACGACGTTGTCTTTGCTATCGCCTTCGGCCCCGTGCTCGTTGACAACGGCGAGCTGCAGTACTGCGAGCGCTACCCCATCGGCGAGGTAGACACCGAGTATTCCCGTTCCTGCATCGGTATGTCCGACGAGCTGCACTACTTCCTCATGACCATCAATCACACGACCGACGCGCGTCCCCGCGCGACCATCAACGAGCTTGCGCGCTTTGTCTATTCCAAGGGTGTGCAGAAGGCCTATAACCTTGACGGCGGCCAGACCTCGGAGATCATCATGAACGGTGAGCCGATAAACCACATCGACTTCGGCTATGAGCGCACCGTCAGCGACATCATCTATTTTGCCACTGCGATCCCGAATGAGGAGGCGAGCAAATGAATCCCATCGCCATATACAGCGGCTCCACAGTCCTCTATTGGAGCTCGGTAATAATAGTTTTCGGTCTGCTCGCATGCCTCATGCTGTCGCTGTCCCTGCAGCGCGTGAACGGCGGCAGCAGCACCGCGATGCTTCTCTTCTTTCCGCTTGCAATTATCCTCTCCGTGCCTATCTGCCGCGTGATACACTGGTACTGCCACTTTGAGCAGTATAACGGCATTTGGGGCGCGCTGACGGATTACTCCACCGGCAGCTACTGTCTGCCCGGCGCGCTGCTCGGCGTGTGGCTTGCCGCGCTTATTGTGAAGAAGCTTGGCTTTGAGCGCAGCATTGCCCGTCTGCTGGACGCTTTCGCCCCGGGGGCGGCTCTCGCGGTCGCATTCATCCGCCTGAGCGCGCTCTTCAACAGCTCCTGCCGCAGCAAGATCGCCGTAACGACGCCCGCGCTCCAGCACCTGCCCATCGCTTCCGGCGTCACGAATTCCACAGGCGCCGTTGAATACCGCTTCGCGACCTTCTTTGTGGAGTTTCTGCTTATGCTCATCGCGGCGGCAGTCCTGCTTGAGTTCTTCTATCGCTGCCGCAAACGTCCGATGAAGCGCGGCAGCAGCGACGGCAACACCGCAAGGTACTTCCTGCTGCTTTACAGCGCGATAGAGCTGCTGCTGGACAGCACCCGCAACGACTCCAGCTTCATGAAGTTCAACGGCTTTGTCAGCATCGTGCAGATGATCTGCGCGATATGCATCGGCGCACTGCTCATTTATTACAGCCGCCGGAGCGTAAAGGCCAACGGCCTCGGCGCAAGGCACTGGGTCATATGGGCGGTGTGGTTCGTCGGCCTTGCCGGGACAGGCGTGTCCGAATACCTCGTCCAGCGGCACGGCAACTGGTACCTCGGCTGCTACGCGGCCATGACGGTATGCTGCGCGCTGATGGCCGTAGCGGTATACCGGATGTACCTGAGCTGCTGCGACGAAGCAGCGATCGGCGTTTTAGAATGACGCCTCGAAACCGGGATGTGCATCATAGTAAAAATGAGACGGCCTGAGCCGTCTCATTTTTAATAATTATCAGTCGGTCACGTAAGGCAGGAGAGCAATCTGACGTGCTCTCTTTATAGCCTCGGTGAGCTCACGCTGGTGCATTGCGCAAACACCGGTAGTGCGGCGCGGCAGGATCTTGCTGCGCTCGGACACGAAGCGGCGGAGCTTTGCGGTGTCCTTGTAATCGATAAAGGTGGCCTTATCAACACAGAACTGGCACACTTTTCTGCGCTTGCGGTTCTTGGGATTGTTCTTATCGAAAGCCAAAGCTGTATCCTCCTATCAAAATTTTAGAACGGCAGCTCGCCGTCGCCGTCATCCAGCTCCGCAAAGGCGGAAGCAGCGGGAGCGCTGCTCTTTCCGGCAGAGCCGGAATTGCCATAGCTGCTGTATGAACTGCTGCGGCTGTCACCGCTGTCGCCGTCGCGGCGGCGGCTTTCCCCGAAGTACATATTGTCAACGACGACCTCTGCGCTGCGGCGCTTGCCGCCATCGCGATCGGTCCAGTCACGGATCTGGAGACGGCCGGAAACAACGGCCATGCTGCCCTTCGTGAAATACTTGCTGACGAACTCCGCGGTCTGACGCCAAGCGACGCAGTCGATGAAATCGGTCTGCTTTTCTCCGCCGTCACGGCTGCCGAAATCACGGTCGACCGCGAGGGTGAAGGACGCTACCGGCGTCTGGGACTGGGTGTATCTGAGCTCAGGGTCTCTGGTCAGACGCCCCATAATGGTGATATGGTTCAGCATAATTATCGCTCCTTACTCTGCACGCAGGGTAATCAGGCGACGCAGAATGCCGTCGGTAATACCGAGTATACGATCCAGCTCGGCGGGGAACTCGGGAGCGCTGGTGAACTTCATCAGCACATAGTAGCCTTCGGAAATGTAGTTGATCTCGTAAGCGAGCTTGCGCTTACCCATCTCCTCCATCTCTTCAAGAGTACCATTCGCTTCCACAAGTGCCTTGAACTTCTCAACAACAGCGGCAGTCTCCTCCTCGCTGAGGTTGGGGTTGATGATGTACATCACTTCGTACTTTTCGCTTGCTTTTGCCATGGTTGCACCTCCTTCTGGTCTGTTGGCCCCCGTTCAGACGGGAGCAAGGATCGCCCGTCTCCATGGACAGGCTATATTATTATAGCTGTTTTTCTTTATTTGTCAAGGGTTTTCGGCATATTCAATACCGATAAAAGTATCCCGCACCGGTGGTGCGGGATACTTTTTATACTGCGCGTCTGCTTATTCGCCGTCGTCGGTATAGGTGCATACCTTGCCGACGTTGAGTATCATGTTCGGGTCAAAGACCTGCTTGATCTGAGCCATAAGATTGAATGCGGTCTCGCCGACGGATTCCTTGAGGTACTCCTTCTTCGCGTGGCCGATGGCGTGCTCGCCGGAGACCTGACCTTCAAACTCAGTGCACTTGGCATAGCACTTGTCCATGATGACCTTGACCTTGGGAATGAACTCCTCCCGCGTCATGGTGTTGGAGCAGCAGTAGATATGCAGGTTGCCGTCGCCCGCGTGGCCGAAATTGCGGATCCTTATCCCCTGCTCCGCGCCGACCTCGCGGACATAGACGAGAAACTCCGCGATCCTGTCGACCGGGACGACGACATCCATCTCGTCAAGGAGCTTGGTGTCGGCCTCGATCGCGGTCAGGAACGAACTGCGCGCCGCCCATACTTCCTTCTTCAGCGACGGGGTATCGACAACGAGAACATCCATCGCGCCGACCTTCTCCGCGACTTCGCCGAGCTTTTCCATCTTGAGGTAAAGCTCGTCCTCGCCGTTGCCGACGAGCGTGATGAGGATGCATGCGCCGACGGCCTTGCCGCCCACCTCGGTGGGGAAGATGGCGTTGCCGGTGAACGCGGCAGAGCTTTTGACGATGTCCGCGTCCATGAACTCAATGGACTGAGGATCGAGGTTCGCAAGCTTTATCGAGGGCACAGACGCGATGGCGTCGGCAAGCTCGGCAAAGGGCAGGATCAAGGACACATCGCAGGCGGGCGCGGGGATGAGCTTGAGCGTAAGCTCGGTGATGATGCCGAGAGTACCCTCGGAGCCGCATATCAGGTGCAGCAGGCTGTAGCCGGAGCTGGTCTTGCAGACGGTCTTGCCGAGCTTCATGATCTCGCCGCTCGGAAGCACGACGGTCATCGCCATAACATAGTCACGCGTGACGCCGTACTTGACGGCTCGCATGCCGCCGGCGTTAGTGCTGACGTTGCCTCCGACCGTCGCGGTCTTCTCGCCGGGATCGGGAGGATAGAACAGGCCGTGAGCCTGAGCATCCGCCGCGAGATCGCAGAGCCTTACGCCGACCTGAGTATGAACGCAGAGGTTCTTCATATCGTAGCCGAGGATCTTGTTCATGCGCGCCGTGCAGATAATTACGCCGCCGTTCAGTGCGACCGCGCCGCCGACAAGGCCGGTGCCCGCGCCGCGCGGGGTAACGGGGATGAGGTTCTCATTGCAGAGCTTCATGATCGCCGCGACCTCTTCGGTGCTCTCCACCTCGCATACCGCTTCGGGGAAGCGCTTGCCGTAGATGGGCATTTCATCGTGGCAGTAGTCCTCGGGGATGCTGCCGTCAAAATAGAATCTCTCCTCACCGACTATCGCCTTGAGCTTTTCAGCGAGGTCAGCGGTGATCCTGTTGTATTTTGCCATGCTTTTATCTCCTTAAAGTATTTTTATCCTTACGCAAATCCCGGCGTCCGGGACGCGATCTGTACTGTTATTCATGCACCATTCACTGCCTGTCAGCATACCATAAAGGCGTTTTTAAGGCAAGTGGTAATTGGGATGGACAGACTATGTTTCCCACAAACGACAGATATCTGCAAAAACAGCATTGACTTTTTCTTTTCGTCACATTATAATAAAGGTGGTATTTACCATACCAAGAACTGCGCAGGTTACTATGATAAGGTCTTAGTACCGCAGAGCTCTGACGCCCCGTTTCTGCGGGGCGTCATCTTTTTATATAGAAAAATACAAATAAAATAGGAGGCTCCGCAATGCTTTCATACGGGATTGGTCTTGACATAGGCATAGCATCTGTCGGCTGGGCTGTAGTCGCGCTTGATAACAATGAATTGCCCTACGGAATAATAAATATGGGGTCACGCATATTCGATGCTGCCGAGAACCCCAAAGACGGCGCCTCCCTTGCGCTGCCAAGACGGGAGGCGCGCAGCATGCGCCGCAGGCTGCGCCGTCACAGGCACCGGAACGAGCGTATACGCGCCATGCTCGTCAGGCGCGGTATTCTGACGCAGGGCAGCCTTGACACTCTTTTTGACGGGCAGCTCGAGGATATATACGCGCTGCGCGTCCGTGCCCTGGATCAAAGCGTAACGGCGGAGGAATTTGCGCGGATACTGATACACCTTTCCCAGCGCAGAGGCTTCCGTTCAAACCGCAAAGCCGAAGCGTCAAAAGAGGACGGGGGGCTTTTATCCGCGGTGAGCAAAAATGCTGAGCGGATGCGTGAAAACGGTTACCGCACCGCTGCTGAAATGTTCATGAAATCGGAGGAATACTCAGAGCATAAGCGCAACAAGGGAAACAGCTATATTTCAACAGTCAGCCGCGGCATGGTCGAAGCAGAAGCAAAGATGATCTTTGCCGCGCAGCGGTCATTTGGCATGTCCTTTGCCTCGGAGGAAACAGAGGGAGAGTATCTCAGCATTCTTCTGAGTCAGCGCTCCTTTGACGAAGGTCCCGGCGGTGACAGTCCATACGGCGGCAATCAGATCGAAAAGATGATAGGTAAATGCACGCTCGAGCCTGACGAGCTGCGGGCGGCAAAGGCCAGTTATTCGTTTGAATACTTCAATCTGCTGACGCGGATAAATAATATCCGTATAGTGGAGGGCGGAGCGTCTGTCCCGCTCGACAACGCGCAGCGGGCGCTGATCGTTGAGCTTGCGCACAAGACCGAAGCTTTGGATTTTGCCAAACTGCGCAAAGCGCTTGAGCTCTCGCCGTCACAGACCTTCAACCTTGTGTATTATCGCGCGGACGAAACGCAGGAAGCATCGGAGCGCAAGCAGAAATTCAGCTTCCTGAGAGCATATCACGAGCTGCGCCGCGCTTTTGACAAACTCTCCAAGGGCTATATAAACGGCATGAGCCGCGAAAAGCGCAATGCAATCGCTTACGCACTGACAGCATATAAAACGGAAAAGTCGATACGCACGGGGCTCGAAAATGCCGGGCTGACAGAGGATGATCTGAATATAGCGCTCTCCATAGGCAGCTTCTCAAAGTTCGGCCATCTCTCCGTAAAGGCATGTGACAAGCTTATCCCTTATCTTGAGCAGGGCATGAAGTATAACGACGCATGTGCCGCGGCGGGGTACAACTTCAAGGCTCACGACGGTGAAAAAAGGTCGCGGCTCCTGCACATCACGTCTGATGACATGGAACCGATAACGAGCCCGGTCGTTCGCCGCGCGGTATCGCAGACGGTGAAGGTCATCAACGCGATCATCCGCGAGCGTGGATGCAGTCCCACATTCGTCAACATCGAGCTTGCGCGTGAAATGGCAAAGGATTTCCAGGAACGCGGCAGACTCAAAAAGGAAATGGACGCGAACGCCTCGCAGAACGAGCGCGTTATGGAGCAGATAAGGGAGCTGGGCAAAACTCAGCCCACAGGGCAGGATCTGCTGAAATATCTTCTCTGGCAGGAACAGGACGGACGCTGCGCCTATTCGCTGAAGTCAATACCGATTGAAAACCTGTTCGACGATGGCTATGCGGAAATCGACCACATCATACCCTACAGCATAAGCTTTGACGACAGCCGCAGGAACAAGGTGCTCGTCCTTTCAAAGGAAAACCGTGAAAAAAGCAACCGCCTGCCGCTGCAATATCTGAGCGGTAAACGGCGCGATGACTTCATCGTATGGGTCAACACAGCCGTGAGGGATCAGAAGAAGCGCAGAAATCTGCTCAAAGAGGAGATAAGCGACGCAGACCGCAGCAGATTCATTGAGCGGAACCTTCAGGATACAAAGACGATGTCGAGCTTCCTCATGAATTATCTGAACGATAATCTGGAATTTACGCCGTCGGATAGGCGAAAGAAAAGAGTGACCGCGGTAAACGGAGCTGTCACGTCATACCTGCGCAAGCGCTGGGGCATCAGGAAGCTCCGCGCGAACGGCGACACTCACCATGCCGTTGACGCGCTCGTCATCGCCTGCACGACGGACAGTCTGATTCAGCGCGTCAGCAGATACAGCAGGTGGCACGAAAGCAGCACCGTTGAGGTCGACCCCGAGACCGGCGAGGTGATCGAGCGCTTCCCGTACCCTTGGCCGCAGTTCCGCAAGGAGCTTGAAGGCCGCTTGACAAGCAACCCGATGAAAAATCTCCGCGAACTGAACCTGCCGCTTTACGGCGACCCTGAGGTGCCGCTGCGGCCGCTGTTTGTCTCGCGCATGCCGAGGAGGAAGGTCACGGGCGCGGCGCACAAGGAAACGATAAAAAGCCCCGCTGCCCTTGATGACGGCTTCCTCGTCGTCAAGAAGCCGCTTACCGAGCTGAAGCTCGATAAGGACGGAGAGATTGCGAACTACTATATGCCGCAGAGCGACCGCCTGCTGTATGAGGCGCTGAAGCGGCAGCTCAGCGCCCACGGCGGAGATGGGAAAAAAGCCTTCACCGAGCCTTTCCATAAGCCGAAGAGTGACGGTACGCCAGGCCCGGTCGTCAACAAGGTGAAGATATGCGAGCCGAGCACAATGTCCGTCCCGATCCTCGGCGGCAGCGGCGCTGCGGATAACGACAGCATGGTGAGAGTAGATGTGTTCCGCGTCGAGGGCGAGGGCTACTACTTTGTCCCCATCTACGTTGCCGATACGCTGAAGCCCGAGCTTCCGAGCAGAGCGTGTACCCGATCGTATCCGTATGACAAATGGAAAGTAATGGACGACAGGGATTTCATTTTCTCGCTCTATCCGAACGATCTGTTCAAAGCAACGAGCCGAAAGACGCTCACCCTGAAGCTTTCCCAGCCGGACAGCACACTGCCGCCGGAATACTGTGTGAAGTCAGAGCTTCTGTACTTCAAGGGAGCAGACATCAGCACTGCAAGCTTTTCCGCGATCAACCACGACAATAGCTACAAAGTGAAAGGCCTCGGCATAAAGACTCTCGAGAACTTAGAAAAATACACCGTGGATGTTCTCGGTACATACCACGCCGTAGGGAAGGAAACCAGACAGCCGTTTTATAAAAAGAGAGGTTGAACATGGCGTTTCGAAACATTATTGTCGAAAATCCTGCGCATATCTCCGTGAAGAACAGCCAGCTTGTGATCCGTACCGATACCGAACACAGCGCCGCGCTTGAGGATATCTCTGCGCTGCTGCTCGAAAACCGGCAGACAACGATAACAGCAGCCGCACTCTCCGCTCTTGGAGAGTGCGGCTGCTGCGTTTTTACCTGCGACGAAAAGCATTTACCCTGCACAGTCCTCACCCCATTCATGCAGCACAGCCGGCAGGCCGCTGTCATCGAAAAGCAGCTTGCGGCGGG
>ERZ1026772.400-NODE-400-length-32402-cov-13.731783_pt1 | contig 32402 bp, 31 predicted proteins | sample MGYA00380124_ERZ1026772 | MGnify/ENA primary metagenome ERZ1026772 (study PRJEB33269, sample SAMEA4719760) | human gut metagenome | biome: human-associated habitat; feature: organic feature; material: feces | place: Cameroon | collected 2013-10 ...
AGCTCGCCAGGCTCATAACCTGGAGGTCGCATGTTCGAGTCCTGCCTCCGCAACTCATAACGACATAACAAGTTCTTAAGCAACGAGTTATGTCGTTTTTTTTGGTTTTAGGGTGCGACAAAACCGCGACAAGATAGGGCGGCTGTTGTTAGGGGTACCAGAAATTTCATTGAAGTCTATCAAAAATCAATAAATCATGAGGCTTTTAACGAAAAATGTCAGAAAAAGTAGTTACGAAACGAAAAAGATGAGTACCTTTGCAAAAGATGGTATATAGTAATGGCGATTATTGTTGGTTGACTACGAGTTCCAACACCTCTAAGGAACAACATTATTGCTTATCAACGAAGTAAGTATCAAACCACTTTTTATTATTAAGGGACAAAAAGGATTATGAAGGTATTTTACAGATTATCCGACTGGTATTTCTCAAGTAGGGCGCTACCCTATTGGTGTGTACTGTTTTTAGACTGTCTCACGGTGTTCTTCTCGAGCTACGTGGGCAGCTATCTGGAATTTGGAGGAGACGGTTTTGCACAGAATTTCTGGCAGCTCACGGCAGGCAATCTCATTTGCGTGCTGATATTCGGCGTGTGTTTCCGCCTGTTCCACACCTACACCGGAATATTGCGCTATTCATCGCTCATCGACCTTGAGCGGGTGGGCAAGGCGGCGTTTGTCGGCTCCTGCCTGTCGTATCTGGTGAGCATCGCGATGAACGAGGCTGAGATTGACGGCGTGATAATGCATCAGTCGCTGCGCGGAAATCTCATGATGTTCATTTGCTCCGCCATGCTGATGTGGGTGGAGAGAATGATAGTGCGCGCCATGTTCGACGGATTCATGGCAGACAAGGCACAGCCGGTGGCGATATACGGTACGAAGAGCGGCGGCGTGAGCCTTGCCAACAGTATCCTCGCCACGAGAGAGAAGAAATACATGCTCCAGGCATTTATCAGCGACGGACCGGATATGCGCAATGCGTATATCATGGGCAAGAGGGTGTTTCTGAACAAGAAGGGCATCGCCCAGCAGATGAGACACCTGCACGTGAAGGTGCTGCTCGTGTCGCCTCTGAAGACGGAGAAGTTCCGCGACAACCAGGCGATGGTGGACGAGTTCGTGCAGGCCGGCATAAAGATAATGATGATGCCTGCCGCCGAGGAATGGGACGGCAAATCGAAACTGACCTACAACCAGCTGCGCGAGATTGAGATTGAAGACCTGCTTCCGCGCGAAAAGATAGAGGTGGACATGAACGCCATCGGAGAGATGCTCAAGGGCAAGAGGGTGCTCATCACCGGTGCTGCGGGATCTATCGGTTCGGAGATGGTGAAACAGGTGGCTATATACAAGCCGGCGGAGATGACGCTCATCGACCAGGCGGAGACGCCGATGCACGACGTGAGACTGATAATGAAGAACCAGTTTGCCGACGTGAAGAACCAGACCATCGTGGGCAGCATCACCGACAAGCCTTTCATGGAGAAGATATTCGAGGTGCACCGTCCGGAATACGTGTTCCATGCCGCTGCCTACAAGCATGTGCCGATGATGGAGGACAATCCTGCCATGGCGGTGCGCAACAACGTGAACGGCACCCGCATCATCGCCGACCTTGCCGTGAAATACGGCACGAAGAAGTTTGTGATGATATCAACAGACAAGGCGGTGAACCCAACGAACGTGATGGGATGCTCGAAGCGAATATGCGAGATATACTGCCAGTCGCTGAACCAGGCTATCGTGGACGGCAGGGTGAAGGGCGTGACGCAGTTTGTGACCACACGCTTCGGCAATGTGCTCGGTTCAAACGGTTCGGTGATTCCTATCTTCAAGAAACTGATACGCAAGGGCGGTCCGCTGACTGTCACGCATCCAGACATCATCCGCTATTTCATGCTCATCCCAGAGGCATGCAAACTGGTGCTCGAAGCGGGAACGATGGGCAAGGGCGGCGAGATATTCGTCTTCGACATGGGCAAACCGGTGAAGATAGTAGACCTGGCGAAACGCATGATATCGCTGTCGGGAGCCAAGAACATAGAGATAAAGTTCTCCGGACTGCGTGAGGGCGAAAAGCTGTATGAGGAGCTGCTTTCCACCAAGGAGAACACCATACCGACGAACAACCCCAAGATCATGGTGGCAAAGGTGCGTGAGTATGACTATGAGGAGGCGAAGAAGAACGAGGACGAACTACTCAGGATTTCATACACCCACGACGACATGGCGATAGTGAAGAAGATGAAGGAGATTGTGCCGGAATACAAGTCGCAAGTGAGCAAATACGAGGTGTTGGACAAAAAATCCCCCCCCAATAGCCTAATGCATGGCAGAAGCCGAGCACTAGGTTCTGAAAAGAATAACGGGCAAGTGCTACCTCTGACGATATGTTAATCGTGTTAGAGGTAGCACTTGCCCGTTTTGGGCTTATTTGCGGTGTGGCAGGCTGGCGGTCACTCTCTGAAAAAGATATTCCAGAGAAACAGGGCATTGCCGATGATATAGCGGCGCCACATGCGCTTAGGCTCCTTGAGCAGACGGTAGAGCCATTCCAGTCCGTGACGCTGCCACCACATCGGTGCACGCTCCACGGTGCCGGCGAAGAAGTCGAACACGGCTCCGATTGTGCCCACATGACAGTGGATATCCAGTTGATGCCAATGAGAGTAGGTCCATTTTTCCTGTTTCGGTGCCGTCATGCCAATCCACAGCAAGTCGGGGTCTGCGGCATTGATAGCCTCAACAATAGCGCGGTTGTCGTCGGCAGAGAACTTCGGTTTGTATGGCGGAGAATACGTCACCACCCTGAGATGTGGATACGCCACAGCGGCACGCTCCACTATCAGATCGAGCACACGCTGCGAACTGCCCATAAACATCACGGTCTTCTTCGCCTCCGTGGCTCCGCAGGCATCGTCAGCCGGCCCCTCTCCTGCCCCATGACACATGGTGCCAAGCTTCTCCAAGCGGTTCATCTCAAACTCGAAGAGGTCCCATCCGGCGATACGCTCCCTGGGCTGCGACTTCGCCTTTATCCATCGGCAAGCCTTCACCACGCTCACGCCGTCGGGAATGAGGACATCGCCCCTTGTAAGCGCCTCGGCGAAGAGTGAGTCCTTTCGTGCCGTGTTATACGAGTGGGCGTTGATGGTATTGATAAGCAGTTTTCCCTCAGGCAGCGTTTCGAGTTGCGCCCTGCTGCAGAGGATATCCAGGTTTTTAAGTTTGAATGTCATTTTGATTTATTTCCAATATGAAATTATAATAGCTCTGCGGATTTTTCTGTGCCTCGTCCGCTTTTCTGTAGTTGAGTTTATGTATTGCCACATGGTCTACCAGTTCCTGCCACGCCTTCTGACTATAAGTGCGGGAGAGGGCGTCGCCGAGAAAGAAACTATATCGGCTGTTCAGTTTGGGCATCTCACGTTCCATCTCCGGGAATGCCTTCAGGGCACAACTGATGAACAAGTGCATCATATAATAATCGATAGTGCAGTCATAATCACGCCAATATGCGGTGAGCATATCATAGACAGAGGTAAGGACAACGTTGTCTGGCGTGGCGGCAATAAACCAATTGGACAATCCGCTTGGATATCGGTCGCCCTTACGGTAATATCTGAACACGGCAAACCGGCTGTTTTCCACCTCAGTCCACTGTTTCTGCAACTGCTGATTGCCAAAACCCGTACACAACACGGAGGCATCCATCCAGACGCCGCCATATCGCTTCAAGACCGCCACGCGCAACACGTCGCTGAACAAGGCAGCCGGAATCATCCCCCTCGCATATTTCTCCTCCACCCATTCGGGCAGTTCCACCCATTGGCGGTAGTTGTCAAGAGTGAGAATCCGATGTTCATAGCAGGGGAAGCATTTCCGCTGTGATGCTATGCAAGATCTCACGAGGCGAGGCGCCAGTTCCAGTCCCTGAAGCCAAGCAGTCCAGATAATGGGTGGCACATTGCCCACGGCTTCATCATTGCGATGCTGCCTGTCTGGGCTGTTTCTGAGCAAGTGACCATATCTGTCAATCAGCTTCTGTTCTGCCTTTTCCTGCACGACATAATACACGGTCTTCAGCGAACGCCGTTCTTTGATGCAACGAAAAGCGGCAGCAATGATGGGCTTTGTCAATCCCATCCTGTAATACTCCCACAAAAGTTTCAGTCCGCCGAATTCGCAGAATCGAATCCAGGCTCGCTTAAAATCCAGACTATTCTTACACATTATTCTATTGACGACTACCCCGACAACAGCCGCTATTTCTCATTCAGTTTTTCATACCACTTCACCATCGTCTTAGCCTTCTCTTCCCAAGACAGTTCAATCTGTCTCTGCCTGCAGTTTGCTGACAGTTTTTTAAGCAAACCCCTGTCACGCTCCAGTTCGTTGAGGATGCGGGCGAAGTCGCTGGCGGATTGTGCAGGATTGGATAGAGGAATCTTTCTGCCGACATTGTGGTTTACTGCATCGCCCTGGCCGCAAGTGTCAAAACATACTACAAGAAGATTATTGCCTATGGCCTCCAACACAACATGTGGTGTACCTTCAGCCACACTTGTAAAAAGGAATATGTCAGACTGCTGCATAATGGACTGCACCTCATCATGAGTGACTGACCCATGCCAAACGCATCTTTCGGCGATACCGAGTGCTGCAGCCTGTGATTTGTATTGTTCTGCCTCACCTCCCCCCACTATATGAAGGATAATCTTGTCGTTGCCGGTCTTTCCAATACTCATAAGAGCCAGCCCCAACTGTTTTCTGAAGTCCATCTTGCCGACCCAAAGCACATCGAAAGTATCCTTTCCCATCTTATCTTCCAAAGGGTGATTCTGGATATAACATCCCGTTTCGTTGAGCAACGGAGAGTCTATGCCAAAGTATTTTTTGAAGGAACGCTGAGAGTTGGAAGAAGCAGAGAAAACGACAGATGATTGCCGTGCAGCCTTCTTCACCCTAGTGGAATATCTCAGTTGGATACCGGTCAGGAAATTCTTCAAGCGCATAAAGAGCTGTGTTTTCAAACCAGCCCCAGACAAATAAGCTACGGGGAATTTGTCTTTGGCGTCTACCGGTCCCCAGACGAATGGCGTTCCGTTCTCCTTCGACAGTTTCCAGAGATATCCCGGCTCACGGAATCCGATCATATTCAACTGATGCAGGATATCGATTTGCTCCTTTGAACAGATATCCTTCGCCATGAGATACGTTTTCCACTGCCACTCACGATAATATTTGTAGAAGCGCCAGTCGCCCTGGTTCCAGCACATCCTGCGGATTTCCTCCGACACGGGGTTATAATAGAAGTGCATGTTCCCGCCTTGCTCCAGCGTCGGCACCACGCTCTCTATCTTCTCGCGGAACTCCCCTTCGGTAATGATATGCAGTTCGCAGAACTTGGCAAGATTGCTCACCCAGTTCCATGCCATTCCCGGTTCGCTGCCCATTCCCGGCGAGCAGGCGTACGCATTGATTAGAATTTTCATATAGAAATAATATTAGCTCAAAAGAACAGTTTCATACAAATCCTCCACACTCTCATTCACTCTCTCTGGTGCGAACACCCTCTCGCCAAAGACCTTAGAATATTCCGCCATGTTCTTTCTGAACTCAGACGACTCTATCAGGCGCTTCAGTTGGCAGGCCAACGCATCAGCATCATCAAAAGGAAAAACAAGACAGTTTCTGCCCTCCTCTATCACGTCGGGCAGACCGCCAACAGGTGTAGTAACCACTGCTACACCTCTCGCCCATGCCTCCAGCACCACCATCGGGAATCCCTCATGGCGGGAGCACATACAATAGATGCTTGCTCTGTTCCAAACATCCTCCTTTTTCTTGCCTGTGATGTAGCCAGTAAAAGTAACACAATCATCCAAGCTCATGTCATGAGCCATAGCCTGAAAGCGCCCCACTTCACCATTACCCATGATGGTAAGATGCCAGTCTGGGAAATCCGATTTCAAATTCTTCCATGCCTTCAGGAGCAAATCGGGATGCTTGTTGTCATTGAGGAAAGCTGCCATGATGATACTCTTCTCCTTGATAGAATAATCCACGGCTGGAACAGGTGCACAGGCATTGTATATTACTGCGGTCTTTGCTTTCACTGTAGGAAACCATTCTGCAAAACACTTCTGCCAGTTCTTCGCCAGGAGCACCACACGGTCAGCTCTGTTCAGACACCATATAAACAATCTGTTATGTGTATGATCTTCCAACTGATTACCCATGTGAATATGCATGATAATCTTCTTCCTGCCAAGTAATGCCAGCAGGAACACAGGCAGCTGGATAATCAAGCAAATTCTGTCAGGCACCGTATGGAAATGCACGATGTCATATTTCCATATCGTAAACAGCGCCTTGGCGTATGCCTTCAGAGCATACCATAATTTCACACCATAGCTGCGCTGTATCTGAGTGCCAAGCCATCCGCAGTGGTACTTCTGCCAGAAGGGCATATGCTTCATCAGGCGCAGCACACTCGCCACGCCTCCCCCACTCTGCTCCGCCGAGCCGACCATCAAGACTTTTGTCATTTGGAGTTCTCTACTTGTTCACTTGCTGTTGCAGCCATCTGCCGTTGCCTTTCAATCATCAGGTTTCTGTTGGCATTCAGACAGAGAGCAAGAAGCATGCAATATCCCATACCCTTACCAGAAAGCCATGAAGAGTCTGCCGTCTGCTCTATGACAAGACAACAGACAGTAATCATCGCCACGCGATAATAGCGCATATCCTGAATAACATTTATCTCCTTGAATCTTCGTTTCCAGAACCACAAGAAGAAGAAAACTCCGACGATTCCAAACTGAGCCAAAGTAGGATAATATGAATCACAAATAAAACCTCCAGCTTCATCAAGTCCCCAAATGTCATTCAAATTGTATTTATAATATAATGGAGAATAAAATTTCCATGCTCCATTACATGCAAATGTTCCCATACCCGGTCCGAAGGGTAAATAATCAGACAAAATCTTCAGCGAAGTTTTGTATGTCATAGGACGTGCCAAATATTCATTGCTCAATCCTGATACATAATAAGCATCAAATCGTGTCCATGTCACAGTCAAGACAATTGTTGCTATTACAGTGCAATAAAGGATTGTTTTGGGAGACCTGAAATTAAGACGCTTTTTCAAGAAGTAGATAAAGGCGATAAAGCAGACCACCTCACCCATAAACTTGAACTTAGGAGCCAACATTCCCGTCAAGACCAGCAATAACGCAATATTGCGGTTGCGCTTTGTCTGCTTTGTCAACAGATACCATGCCATACCCGTACAAATAGCCAACTGACCAAGAACCGGGAACTCAGCATTTCTATTTTCAAAAGAGTCCGGATGATAGATTATCCATGACACCAATGTCAAGACCATCGTCGCCAGCATCCATTTTTTCTGTTTCCTCGAGAATTGAGGATTCAGAATCCAAGTGCAGAAAATAATGGTATACGGACGGACCTCCTGCATCAAGTCAAGCAGAATGCCTCCCAAGACATTGACTCCCCAGATCAATGAATAAACGAAATAAAAAGCTATAACACCCAAACATACAATAAACTCTTTCCTTGGTTTCCTGTTGATATAGCGTTTCCGACACATCAGCAATGTAAACAAGAACAAGACTATTGTCATCATCTCATCTACACTGGAGAAGCCAGGCAAATCATTGTATGCTATACATGTAGGGAAATATATTATCCAATATAGTGTAAAAAATATCGATATTCCTTTCATCACTAAAAGTTTTATATAAATAATGCATAATGACTAATTCTCAAACGGAATTTGGAACCAACTGAATTTATTACGCTTCCAGGTTTTTTGGCCTACTATATAGACTAATTTTACAAACCATTTAGGCAAAATGCTTTTGATAGTTTTCTTTTGTTGTTGTTTCATCCAACTTCCAGCATAATTGTGAGCACAGAAGCTTTTGGTTGTTTGATGAACCTCAATAGCATTGCGGCTATTAAAAAAATATCGATCAAAGACAAACATTTCTTTTTTCTCAATATTAAAGTTTTGAGGTTTTAGGGATGAAAGAACCGAAATTTTCCAAAATTTATACCCCAATTCAGTCAACACATGATGAAAACGACATGGGAGCGTCAGCATATCATAGTCACCGTTATCCTTAATAAATGTTTTATCTTTATATGTGTCCAAAATATCTTTAATCCATTTACATTTAGGCGTACAACCTATAACAGCAGCCTCAAATGCACGTATCTGATCTGCACCTACGAAGTAAGGCAAATTCAATAGAGGCTCAAAACTCTTATATACCAACACATCAGAATCGAGATATATTCCTCCATAGTTGTACAAAGCATAGAGACGTATATAATCTGCAGCAAAAGCATATTTTTTCGCCTCAAACGCTTGTTTTGTCCAGACTGTACTATTGATATCAAATCGTTTGGTATCCCATACCCAGACCTCATAATCAGGTAAATACTGTTTCCAAGTATCTAAACATTTCTGAATCTCTGCGGGATAAGGATCACCAGACAACCAACAAAGATGGATAATCTTTGGTATCATATTTTTTATGTATTAATTATAATTCAAAACCGATATTTTTCACACTTCATACCCCAAATTGACAAGCCACTCCTTAACATGCTGCATTCTTAGTTCCCAAGGCGCCATTTTCACAGCAACATCCCGATTTCTGTCAACCAGAGGCTGATAATCCTCAATATGGTCAAGTATCTTTTTCACTTCTTTTCTGAAATTCTCTTCTGAGCTTTCATCGATTGCTACTTCTATAACAGGATTGTAGCCTATAAGATCAACAAGTTCCTGCGGTGCATGGCCAACCATAACAATGCGCGACAGCATATTCTCCCAATAGCGCTGCGTCAATGTCTCCACACCACCCCCGATAGCGGGCTCAGTATAGTTTTTAGTCAGTGCTATTGTTATCTTGGCATCCGCCATCGCATTATGAAGTTCTTCGTCCGTCAATCGTTTTTCCAGATTGCCCGTACACAAATGATTGATTCCTTCAAATTCAGACTCTCCAATCACTAATTTATTTGTCCGCCCAAACTCGAGCAAGTCAATCTTTCTGTCTTTCAGCAACGTTCCTTCATTATGCTTACTAATATCAACACCTTCTGTCACGACAAGGATATTCATATTCTGGAAACGCTCCTGTATACGTGCTGCATTTTGTCTTGAAGTAAAAATGGCAGTCTTCACATCGTGTTTTTTCAGCCAACGGCTCATTCTGTTGTCAAGACAAGGCCAGCAATCCCAGATGAAAGGAATGATTTCGTAGCTTACATAATCTGGAAAAGCATCAAACTTACGATTGATTGGTTCCATGAATCGTAGTCTTGCCTCCTTTTTAGATTTCCATAGCGAAGGCAGTTCGTGGTTATGAAAGAATCCAGCAACTTTTCTTATGCAAGGATAACGGGTTACCGCCACCTCTCCGCCAATATTTCCCCAAGCTTCATACGGTCCCATTTTGAAGTTTACGATGCCTTTTCTAATATAAGGCATAACAGCCCTCACTTTTTTAGCCATTGTCTAAACTATTTCCTTCTCAGTCTATTATATATTTTAATTGCTATCACACGTGGGAAAACGACAAGGCTATAGAACTTTGCCGACCATATTCCGCAATGAACACAAAGCCACAGCAACCGCTTTGCTTTTGCCATTTGTCGTGGCGACCGATAGTCAAAGGCATTCAATCTCTTACGGTTCTCCTCAAAACTATCCTTGCTGTTTTCTACCAATACAAAGTCCGCAGCATCGTCAATTGGTTGATTCGGATAGTTATAAGTGCTGGCAGTCTCGCCATTCAGGTCAGTGTCAATATTCTGACAGTATAATCCACTACCGTCAAAGCCCTGATTCCGGACCTTAGATACAACTGGCGTAATGGCATATTTATCATATACTGCAAGGAACGCTCTACATGCAATATCTGTCTTGCTTGTAAGCATACCGTTACCGATGCCCGTAATGTTACATGCAGCCTCAATATATTCTTTTAGGCAGGCATCTATCATTTTTTGATAGCCCCGTTTCTTGATGAATTTCGGTAGATCGGCTAGCATAAGTCCTTTATAATAATAGTCGCTACACTTGTCGTCTTTGGCTTTCCACATTCCGGCTCCCCACACAGAAACGTTTATCTGTTGCTTCAAAACTGTAGCCCCGTCAGAAACTTCCCAATCTATGGGGTAGCTGTATCCACAAATAGCCACAACATCAGAATCATCCTTATATTTCTCCAGACAGGTGTTCATATACTCCAAGAAGTTTGGAGAAAACACGTTATCGTCTTCTGATGTAATATAAATATCAAAACACTCTAAAGCCGCTTTCTTTAGCTCTTTACTATTCTTACTAGCGCCGTAGTTTACCTCTCTCTCAAAAACGTGGATTTTCTTGAATGTCATATCGCCCACATCTTTGAGGTAGCTTTTTATTTTCTCGTAACCAGGGCGATGGCTCTCCTTTGCCGGATAGTCCAATCCGATAAACACTTCGGTTTCCTCTGCCCATTTACACTTTGAGAGCGACTCCAAGCATTCTTTAAAGTGCTTGTATCTACACAATGTAGGTATTATAACAGGTGCATATATCATGATAATCTATTAGCTTTTAATTCATATCCTTAAAACTCTTTCTTTTTCCTCGTCCAACAAACATTCTATCACATTTGCCTATCGACTTTGCAAATAAGATTGAGCGTTTTTTATATCTTTTGAAACCTTACTCCCCATTCACAACAACAAACTCATAATATACAAAAAACTTATATATCCCCATTCGGACAGTAGATTCTGCCTGTGTTCCAGGTGATCACATGAATACTGATAATGCTAAGATTAGCTGTTTTTCATCGAGAAATACCTATCCATATAAAGATAGAGCATATTCTTCTTACCTACCTTTCTATTAGACTGTATAATTGACCAATCACCATTATCATTAGCTTCAACCATAACCCAACCCTTGTTGCTATAGGCTATATCCCAAGAAACCAAAGTTGTCCCCTTTAGATAAAGAGCCATCTCTTTTACCAACGAAAGAGCTGCGTCCCATTCGGGTAGATGAAAACCCTTGAATCTATAACCTGTGTCTGGATGTTTTTCATAAATAGTTCCATTATATGATATGGCATCAGTTTCAACCTCACCGTTTGATGGATTTATACTAGCATACATTCCACCAGAGCCAGCATTATCCTTTATTGATGCTCCAGCACCAACACGCCATGTCGCACCCATAATATTAACTTCCCCATTTACAACAAAAGTCACAACTCTACAAGAATTAACAGACTGAGGATGCATAAGAGAAGTTTCTATTCCCTGAATGATTAACTCTTCCAAGATAAATGGACCTGCCTTGATTTTTGTAGCGAAGAAGATGTCTGCATCTATTTTTTCACTATCGACAAGTTCTATGCCATGTCCAGAATGATCTCCTATCGGTTTATATATAAATTGGGAATGTGAAGCTAAGAACGATTTGAATCCTGCCTCATCTTCTTTCTTAAAACAACCTACAACATCACGCTTATAGAACTTCTTGTATTTCAGATAGCATGCATATTTATTTGTCATCAAAGGCAATATAGCAGGATCATTCAATATGTCACAATAATAGTATCTCAGTTTATCCGAAACAAAAGAATTTCTATATTCTAAAGAATTATTATTTGCGAAATCGTAGATGCAATAATCCTGAAAACTAATGCCAAATCTATGCAAGCAATAGATCATATCCTTTACCAAGGCTGCTTTATCTGTTATTGCTCTTGCAACTATATGGTTGGAAATTGCTTTTTGAGCCATTTTCGCCCCCCCAACATAGTATTTATGATCAAAGATACAATAGTAATACAGATATATTCTTTTCCAAAAAGAAGAGGTATCTGCCTTCTGACTGAGCCATTTTTCAAATGGCGTATTCAATTTCCATCTAGCGATTCTAGATGACATACCAAAATAAATATCTTTCTGCATATCAACAATCTTACAACTGATAATAATCTTCTTCTCGTCCCCAAAGTTTAGCAAATGGCTGCGTTTCCATTTCTTTTTTGAAGTTAACGAGATAATCACGCCAACTGTATTTAGGTTCATAACCTAACTCGAAAACCGTCTTCTGGATATCTAATACGAACTGAGTGCCATTAGGCTTTTCTGGCCTATATGTAATCGTTGACTTGTTCCCTTCCGGGCCAAATACATCAACAATGCCTCTGATTCGCTCTTCAAGTGTTGTGCCTCCACTGCCAACATTATAAAAACCGCCATCAACATTGGCAACAAGAGCCTTCTCTATGATCTGCAAAAAATCATAAATACTTATCGTTTCCAACAATCGATAAGGATCTCCCCAAATTTCTATAGGCTCTCCTTTCATTGCCTTATAAATTAAGGCTCGGTCAGAAACTAAGACCTTCTTTCCATCCGTGAAGGTGTATGGATTAGGATGATATAGGTATATACGAGACAAACGGATAATAAAACGCTTTATGCCATATTCTTTATAGTAATGCTCTATCATATCACATGCAGCATTTTTGGCTATAACATACATCCAATGGTCTCCTTCTGGTACTTCTCGTCTTGAGTCCGCAGGAATAGGAACTTTAGTTCCAAAGAGATGATGAATATCAAACAATGTTTGCGGGAAAAGGATTCTTTCAGCACCGACCTTACGCGTATACTCAAGAACATTTAAAGTTCCTTGTATTATAGACTGTATGTATGGTGTTGCCGAAAAACCTTTCATAACAGCAGGTAACATTCCAGCGAAATGCAAAACTGCATAAATGTTTTCTTGAGGAAGTTTATCAAAATCCCTCTCATTTTCCACATCAACAGAATAATATGGCATACCATTACTCTCAAAAAAACCATTGTCATTTTTACGATGACCAACTGGAATAACTTCGTACCCCAATCTATGCAAATGCATTGATATATTTGCTCCAAGATTGCCCGTCGCTCCAAAAACTACAACTTTTTTCATATTCTTTTATTTATGGAAATATTTTATGGTCTGATTTATAAATCAAATAACCATCTCTTTCATAGTTAGAATGACTTTCTTTTAACTCTGCAGTCGAAAAGTGTCCTTCCACAAACCAATCATTGTCCTTGGCTTGTTTAAAGAATGGAAGCAGATGTTCTGTTTGTTTACACAAATAATAAATTCCGACATAGGCTGGCTCTGATACCTGAATCGGTTTTTTAAAAACTCCCAAAGCAACTTCAATCATTCCTCTAAGATAATCAATACCAGTACTCATCTGCACTAATTTATTGGATATTTCATCTCCTCCTCCTCTGAGATTTATCTCTATAAGATATAATTTGTTGTCCTGATATTTTACTTCTATATGAGAAGCTCCATTAGAGTATCCTATCTCAGATAATAAAAGAGGTATAACCTTCTTGATTTTGTCCCTCATAAATGGAGACAACTCTGCAGGTTGATGATGTCCTAACTCTACAAAATGTGGAGCGGAAGAACTGTCTTTATCTGTTATCTGTATTACATAATGTGTTCCTTTGTAAGATAGACATTCTATAGACAATTCCTTACCTTGTATATATTCTTCTACCAGGATATCACCATCTGAAGAATCCTGCGCATATTTAATAGCAGTGATAAAACCCCTTGGATTATCTACAAATGAAACCCCTGCTTTTGCACTACCTTCACATGGTTTTACGACACAAGGATAAAGTTTTAAATCTATACCATCATATTTGTAAAAACGCGGTTTTGAAAGACCGTCTACACATTCTGAAAGTTGTCGAATTAAATACTTGTCATGTAATTTCTCAAGAATTCTATAAGGAGTTCCATTCAGTCCTAACTTCTCAGAGACATAAGAGGATACTTCAGCTGTCAATTCTGAAGCATTAGACACTACTCCTTCAATATTCAATTCTTTGCACAATTCAACGATTATGTCTTTTTCTAAAATTGAAATGGGATAGAAATGATCTACTACGTCCTTACAGACAGCTCCTTGATCCCAGGCAAAACAAAATGTTTCTATCCCAAGATCTTTAGCTTTCTGACATATTGGTAATTGTCCTTTTGAAGCGCCAATTATTGCTAATCTCATGGTTTCCTAATTATTACATTTAACCATTGCTTTGGATCGCCAATTGCCTTTTCCAATTCTTCGGCATTATCAAAACGTAGTACGAGCGTACCGATTGCATCATTGGCTGCTTCAAATCCATGAACAAAGTCACCGGGGTTCACCCAAAGGTCTTCTTCTACGATTTCTGCAGGCAACGACGAATCAATCTGCAGTCCGACAAACTCACCATCTTTCTCTGCATGAAGAATTATCTCAGCCCAATGTCCGTTGTACGGTTTCTGCTCGATGGCATCAGGTTCGTCGCCAACCATTGCGCGCGTGATGGCTGTAATCATATCCACCCCCGTAGCATATCGAAGCATCTCGCACAGGCGATTTCCTCCTCCACGAGGAGTCAGTTCCATTATGTATGGTTTGTTGCTGGGCGAAACTCGTGTCTCGATATTGAAAACAGAGGTCTTCATTCCAAGAAGTGTGATGAGACGTTGTATCTCTTTTGTGAGATATTCTTCTTCTTCCTTTGTAAAAGTAGAAGGCCACGAGTAAGCAGCTGGGGTATACGGATTGGTTGCCTTTGCATCGAAGCGTTGAGCACTAAAACTTACGAATTTCAATTTTCCTTCCAGTGCATAGCTGTCTGTATCAGACGAGCAACCTTTCTTTTCAAGAAATTCTTCAATGATGATATGTCCGCCGATAGTATACCTGAAAGCATACTCGATGGCTGTCGTCAGCTCTTCTTCACTGTCTACACGTGTACATCCCTTGCTTCCTGCAGAATCGGTAGGCTTTACGATAAGAGGGTATGAGAATTTGTTTCGAGCCTGCCATGCCTCTTCCTTGCTTGAGAAGCCGAAAGCCCATGGCACGTTAAAACCGTTCTCTGCAAGGAAGGTACGGAACTTATCCTTGTTCTGCAGAATCTCTACAGATTCGAATGGACCGAACGACGGCAACCCCATCTTGTTCTGCACGTATGATGCTGCAACAACGCCTGGGTCAACACCGAACGACATAATGCCATCAATCTGTTTCTCTTGAGCCACTTTCAATACAGCCTCCTTGTCTATGATGCTGACATTCACATATTCATCAGAATATTTGTGAGCTATATTGTCTGGTATATAATCTGCCGTTATCACATAATAGCCTTGCTCGTGAGCAGCCTTGATAACTGGCAGTAAATACCGGATGCCTCCGAGGAGCATCAACTTTTTCTGTTTCATAAGCTATTGATTGTTATATGTATTGTGTTATCCAACAATACAGTCAATCACCCTCTGTATATCCTCATCGCTAAGTCCATGGTGCATAGGCAGACAGATTACGCTGTCTGCCATCTTATGAGCCTCGGGCAAATTAGTAGGGTCAGCACTCTCAAGTCCGCGGTATGTAGAAAACTCTGAAATAAGCGGATAGAAGTAGCGACGACCAAGTATGCCACGTGATTTCATCTTGGCATAAAGTTCGTCACGGGTCATGCCGTATTTCTCGGCATCCACAAATATTGGGAAGTAGCTATAGTTATGTCTCACTCCAGGCATATCGTCGAAGAACGTTATTCCCTCTACCTGACGCAAAGCTTCTCTATATCTGATTGCCACCTGATGGCGAGCCTCGATGGCAGCGTCTACAAGGCGGAGGTTGAGCAGCCCGTATGCTGAACGCATCTCGTCCATCTTACTGTTGATGCCCGGACCAACGACCTCTGTCTCTCCGGTGAATCCGAAGTTCTTCAGATAATCTATGCGTTTCTTGGTCTTTTCGTCATGCATCACCATCGCTCCGCCTTCTATAGTGTTATAAACTTTAGTGGCATGAAAACTCAATGTGGAAATATCGCCAGCGTTAAGTATTCCCTCGCCATCAACCTCCACTCCGAAGGCATGGGCGGCATCATAAATCACCTTCAGTCCGTATTTGTCAGCGATATCTTGTATTGCCTTCGTATCACATGGCTTTCCATACACATGGACTGGCATGATAGCCGTCGTCCTCGGAGTGATGGCAGCCTCTATCTTGTTCGGATCCATATTGCCCGTAGCCGGATCGATGTCAACAAATACCGGTTTGCAGCCATTCCACCAGATGCTGTGCGTCGTAGCCACGAAACTGTACGGCGTGGTTATCACTTCTCCAGTTATGCGCAACGCCTGCAATGCCGTAAGCAAAGGCAATGTACCGTTAGTGAAGAGGCTTACGAACGGCACTTTCAGATAAGCGGCCAGTTCTTTCTCCAGCTCCTTATGATAGTCGCCATTGTTAGTTATCCACTTACTCTCCCAAATCTTCTTCAGTTCAGCTGTAAAATCGTCGAGACTTGGAAGGAGAGGCGACGTTACGGTTATTAATTTCTTATCCATAAGATATATGTTTTGTCCAACGATGATATTTTTTACTTTCCATAAACCAATTTTTCAATCAGCTGTCCTTTATGAAGTACATTACCTACGCCAACAGACAATGCTGTAATGACTGTGGCTAAGCCGACAGCCAATACAAACATCAGCAGACTATTGATTGATTCCTCCATGTATTTACCAACGTCTTGCAGATGAACAACGCTGATAAAGAAATAGTGGAGCACATAAACATCAAGCGTTCTCTTGCCCACATACTCTAATATACGTTCAAAGCGCGACGTCTCGCCGTGGCGTGCCATAAACAAGGTCACAATGACAAACACCATGCAGAACGGCATGAAGATATGTCTGTTCAAACTATCCAAAGCATGTATCGGAATCTCTACACAGAACAAGGCTGCATACAGCACGATGCAGACAGAGAACATCCAGTTTGCATTCTTCGCCTTTTCCAACAACCGGTACTTTGTAGTGAAAACGCCAAGCATAAAGAACAGATAGAAGTTACCGCAATTCAGCAGACAGAAATAATCTTTCGCCTGTGCCGTATATTTCCATAGTACGAAGTACCCCCCCACAAGAAAATTGCCAATGCTGCATCCACATACCATTTTTGTTTGATATTCAAACGGTACAGAAAAAGCGACACATAGAATACAGCCAAGGTCATCAGATACCAGTAGCCGTTCTTGTTTGGCGATTCAAGAAAGCCGATCAAGCCTGTCACGAAGTCTTTTGAGAAGGTCATGGTGAAACACATTCCAAACACAACCAATGGCAACAGCAGTCCTTTCAACTTCTTGCCCAGCTTTCCAAAACCCCAATACGGAGCCACAACACCTGAGCAAGTCACAAGACCACTCAGGAACATGAACAAAGGCATGTGAAAGCTACTTATCCATTGGTATGTTATGTTCTTAGATTGGTCGAAAACCATTCCGTAAACATGTCCCATGACAACCAAGAAGATAGCCATGCCCTTCATCCGGTCGATATAATCAATACGTTGTTTCATTATTTTAAATTCTTTATCACCCTACACGGGTTGCCTGCTGCCACGCAGTCGGCAGGAATGCTCTTTGTCACCACGCTACCTGCCCCTATTATACTTCTTGCTCCGATCGTCACACCTTTGAGGATAATGCAGTGAGCACCTACCCATACGTCATCCTCTATAACTACCGGTGCTGACTTTGTGCCTTCGTTGGAACTGTGACGAGCCACATAATCCACCGGATGAGCATCTGTATCAGTAATAAGCACACAACCTCAGATCTTCACATTGTTACCGATTCTGGCACTTTCGTGAATCCACAACCGTGTACTACTCATTCCAACATTGTTGCCAATGGTAAGTGCTGCTCCTGGTTCTACGTATACATCAGCCTGCAGATTGCTTGCTAAAGGATTCACACCATTTCCAGAGGAGAGATAGAAATTGTCTTCTATCGTAATCCTCGCCCCACGTATTAGCCATAACACCCCCTGGAATTTGAAGGTTCCTGCCAAACTCTACGCCATGCGCCTTAAATATCATGCGATTGATACGAGGGTACAACTTGAAGCGAAGGGTTGTATGGAGATTGACGAGTCTTATAAGAATCTGTTTCAGCATCATTTACAATCTATATATAAAACTCTCCTGACAAAAGACTTGAATTGGTTGTATAAAGACTTCATTGACCTCTTTGTGTTCGAGGGTAAGAAATAGTTCTTGAATATCTGAAAAACACGTTCATCCTCTCTTACCTCAATCTCTCTAAGCACTATCGGGGCCTGCGTATTGTGAGCATTGAAATAGCACTTTAAGTCGGCACCGCAATGTGTTCCTGTGCCATCAAGACCGCCATTTGCCGCAACAGAGCGTCCAGGATAGAGAGAAAGTTTGCCTTTTAAAAACAATGAGGCATAATAGCGAAGATACCATGAGTCGACAAGACCGACCTTCTGACAATAAAGATTGCCATAGTTGCAAACTCCACCTCCTACATCAAACTTCTTTCTCTTGAAACGCAAGCCTTTAAGCAAAGGTCGTGCATCCGTTTCCAGCAAATCCCATGCGCGTTTCCATGTTGCCCATCCCCAACACTGGAAATAAGTCAGGAAAAAAGTTTCAGGAAGCTTTTCTTCAATAGGAGGTACAAAACCTGTAATTGTCCCTACTCTGTCATCATCCTTATACTTCTCCAATCCATCGTTCATGAACTTCAGAAAATATGGAGACAATATCAAGTCGTCTTCTACTACAATAACTCTACCGTACTTGTTGATAACATCTGTGATGCCGGCAATCAGACTGTTTGCCAATCCCCAGTTCTTTTCACGCTCTATGATTGTTATAGTCTTGAAGCCTGTGACGGTATGTATATATTCGCGATTCTCTGCCACTCCCTTTACCGCTTTCTCATTTTTGGCTCCATCGGAGAAGATAAAGAGGTCAGAATTCTTCGCTTCGAAATTCTGGAGCAAAGACTCCACCGCCCTCCGTGTATGTTCTGCACGGTTATAAGTGAAAAGTGCAATTGGTGCGTATGTCATTTTTTGTAGTTTTTAGGCAATGGGGCTTTCAACATCTTTGAAGGAATTTTTGTCAAATCCAACAAATTCCCGATTTCCATTCTCGCCTCTTCTGTGAGACTGTCGCCATTGAAGCCGCTCGGAGTGAAAGTCATTTCGCCGATATAAGGTCTGCCATTTACATCATAGAAATCCAAACGAACAAGCGGGAAGTCTTTTGTCAGGACTCGACAGATGTCATACATCACTTGAAGAGATTTCGGGCATTCAAATTCTTTTCCCCTAGGACCAAACGCCAAATAATGATCCAAGAGATTCCATTTCTTATCATACCAAGCATCAACACAATGATGGGTTTTAGAATCGCGGTCATAGCAGATATTAACGAGGAATGGTTCACCCAAGAAACAAAAAATCTTATAATCAACGATTGTCTTCGAACAAGAACATGTGTTTTCCAACAATTCCTCAGCAACAACACGCGGATTTATCTTGAGATAGTGTGGTTCGGCAGAGAGATAACCATAAGGCGTGTGCAGATACTCATCCATTCTTCTTCTTATATTACTTTCGTCTATATTTTCCTTGTCTTTGATGACAATCACCTCTCCACTGCCATGATTAGTTTTCAGTACGAAAGACTTTGGCAATGACGCAAAATCTATCTTGCTGGCATCATCCCAGACTCCGTATAGTTTTGGTAAGTAATCACCGAAACCGTTTTCCTCTATAAACTTGCGAACTAAATACTTGTCTGCCAACTCTGCCCATCGACTGGTATCGCTATTGAATTGAAGCCAGCGTCCTATTTCAGAATACTCCTGAGGATTGTCCCAATTGAGCTTACGCCCAAGGAAATCCTCGTATATGCGCCCAGCCTGGTATTGAGGATGGGTCTTAATATAACGATTGTATGCTTTTTGATAAAGTACGTGAATCCATTCTGGAAGAACATGGTCACGCAAAAAAAATTTCACACTCATAGTAAATTGGTGTTTGTTCAATTACTTTTAAAGTTTATTCATACAGGAACTATCGTGATTAATGTGATTGATCTTTACACCAATATAATGTAAAGCCTCAACACACCACTTTGCTGTAGTCTCATCATCGTCATCTAACAGATTGTTATACTCCACTAAATCAGCAGACACGACCTTGTTGGTTGCAAAAATACTATCAACAAATGTATAAAAATGTCCGTTGTCAAGACCTCCATAAACCTTTGTACCTGTACCACAAATGATTGAAGGATCCATTCCATCAATATCAATGCTCAGATGTACTTTGTTTATAGATTGTTCTTCAAGAATATCTGTTATCTTTTTCATTATGGCCATCATGCCATTTTCTTTAACCATGTCTGCCGTATAAATGTGCAGATTATACTTTTGGGCAAATTCCACTTCTCCAGGATCAAGATCTCGAGCTCCAATCCAGAAAAAATTCTGAGGAGGAATTTGCTTGGTAGCAACTTTTGACAAACAAGACTTACACCATCCCATCAAGGCTGCACATGGCATACCATGGAGATTTCCACTTGGTGAGGTGTCTTCTGTATTGAAATCTCCATGAGCATCAAACCAAATTACTCCAATATTGTCACATGCCAATGCTGCACCAGCGACACTGCCCAATCCCAAAGAGTGATCACCTCCTATTACAAGAGGGAAATAACCTTGGTGAATCACAGAATCAACCTTGTCCCGTAATTGTGTTGTCACGTCAACTACTGTATCAAGATACTTTACTTTCGGATTAGCCGAGTATTTCTGTTCAGCAATGATTGACGACTGTACATTGCCAAGGTCATAACAACCAGCAATGTTATGCAACATTTTCACTATTCCCTTATTTCTGAAATAATCTGGGGCCAACTCTACCCCATTTCTATCGGCACCCAAAGCTATCGGTACTCCAATAAGAGCTATTTGCATAAATAATAGAAATTAATATAATAGTCTATGACAAATTTACAAAGAAATCACATTTGAGCGTTTCCTTTGCCCACTCTGATATTTGTGCAATCTGCGTGTCATTACCGGCTATTTCAATATTAGTATTTGTCTTCCATAAAGCATTCTCCTGAGAAGAATCAGGCAGAACCATATATGTAGACTTCAGCATTGTCTGTACTACACAAGTTTGATTCATTCTACTTGAAAAATTTAGCCACATGTCATCAGCACAAAGACATGTTTTCTTTATGACATCACTATTAAGAACCAAACCATGCAATGAATGAGGAGGATAAAGTACACCACCAACTCCTAAAGGATAAATATCAACATGCGGAGTACATTGATATACAGCATCAGGCCAAGATTTGAACGGACGATGTTTTATGACAAAAGAACCTAGATTATATGTAATACACTTAGGATATTCCTTGTTTTTTTCAATTAATGCAGAAATAGTATGATGATTATACTGCAAATCATCGTCAATAGTAATTATCGTCTTTTCAGGATAATCCTTGAAGGCATAAAAATACTTGTTGTGGCATTTGAGGTTTTCTTTGTTAAACTTTACCGTCAAGCCACGGGCCTGGAGTTCTTTTATCTTTGCAGGGAGATCGACACCCTCAAACTCAGATTCTATCAGATACAGACAAATTGCATACTTTTCTTTTATGCCCCTCTGGTTTGCCGCCATCTCAATAACACGCCAGACATTACCGACACGGGCAGGATATGTAGTGAGAGACACCACATAGTCACATTCATCCGGATTAGATATTTTCTTCTTCTTTATATTGTGATAATACCAGCAGAGTAAATTGTTAATCCGGTAAATACCGGAAAGAATGACACGGCGCAACAAGTTCTGTCCAAAGAATGGAGCACGAGAATTGACGCTAGGATATATGCCATCCAGAAAGTCTAATAGTCTTGCCAACATAATAATGCTTTTTATTTTAGGATATGAACCTTCACCAATCCTTTGCGCAGCATAGCGAAAACATCATAGTATCCCAAGAACTGGATATAAAGAATAGAGAACGCCACACCGACCACGCACTTGATGAGCATAGCAACAATTGGGATGGTGACCGGAATCATAGATGTGAAATATAAAACTATACATAATACAACGCCGAAAATGGCAGGAGCCATCATTTTCTGCAAGTATATCAAGAACGAGGACTTCAAGGCATAAGTATACATAATATAGAAGCAGATGAATGTCGTGATGATCATAGCTGCCGTGTATCCCCAGGCAAGAGCTTCGATAGTACCAAAAATGATGACACCTACCGCAAACGAACCTAACGTGAAGAATGCACCGATAAAACTATTCCAGAACATTGCCTTGGTATGGTCTGTTGCCTGGAACACAGAACCACTGGAGCAACCCTGAATCTGGAACGGAATACTCAATGCTATAATCTTGAAGCATGGCACCGACTGTCCCCATTGGTCGCCAAAGAACAACAGAATCAGCTCATCAGCGCAAAAATACAACAAAGCACATAACGGCACGCCAACGAAAGCAAAGAAACGAAGAATCTGTGTATACTTCTCCTGTATATAGTTAATGTCATCCTGATACTTGCTGAAAACAGGCAACATGACTGGTATCAGAACACCTGATATATATTGCAGAGGCATCAGTTGCAGATTGTATGATTTGTTGTAATATCCAAGCTGCTTCATGCCCATATATTTTCCGACAAGCATAGAGTCCATGTTTCGTGAAAAATAGCCCACCACATTAGCAAGAAATTGGAATACGGAAAAAGAGAATATCCTTTTCAGCGGTGCCCAATCAATACGCCATACAAAATGTACCTTAGTGATGTAACGGAGAACCAACATTGTAGGTATTGAGATGATGGCAGATGGCAAGACCAAGGATATAGGTCCACAACCATGGAATGCCATAGAGATGGCTATCGCTCCACCTATAAATTGAGAGCACAAAGATATAATGGTTATGAGTTTGAAACGCTGCTGCCTGTACAGAATATTGTTCGGTACGGCATTTACACATCCCATCAATATATTGACGCTCATGATCTGGCAGACCAACTTGACTTGAGGATTGCCATAATACTCAGCGATGAAAGGTGCACAGAAAAAGAAGGCGACACCCAATACGAGTCCCTGATAACTGTTGAAGGTGTTGATGCTGTTCATATCCTCAGCAGTCAGTGTTTTGTTCTGTATCACAGCCGGTCCAATACCTATATCCGCCAATAGATTAAACAAGGCGAGCATAACACCTGCCAAAGCCACCACACCAAAATTCTCAGGCGTGAGCAAGCGTGACAATATAGCGGTAATCAGGATAGTCATCGCCAAGCCTGAATATTTCGCTACAGCCATATATAACGTGCCTGATACTAATTCTTTCTTTAAACTCATAAAAACGATATTGATTCTGTGTCTTTATCTTCTTCTCATCCAATAAAGACGGAAATATTTTCTTGCCCAAAACTGTTTCCAATGCAGGGCAACAACAAGCAGTTTGCGCAAATCATCCGACGGCAATGCTTCAGTAAACAATTGTTCGTATGGCAAATACAAATCTCTGTATTCTATTATCTGATTGATACACATTGCTATGGTGTCATGCTCCTTGGCGAACTTCTCTTTCCAGTACTCCAATACTCCAGGCATATAGGGGTCAAGATACTTGAATACATTATACATGCCTATAACATAGTTCATGCAATACCGAGGATAGAATCCCCCAACCCGCTGCACGCACAACGGCATCTTGTAGAACATCACTTCATATCCGACAATGCCTGTGTAAAGACAGAGAAACCAGCTGTAGTCTATGGTATCTGGCTGCAGATTCAATTCCTTACCATTCATCATGCACGACTTTCGGAAGATTACAGAAGAAATGAAGCTCGGCCCCTTATGATATTTTTTCACAAACTCAGATGCATCATTGTATTTAAGTACCATCTGTTCGCTTTCCAAGTTCGGATACAACAGACGACCTCCAGAAAGATTGTCGCTCGCCATGATATAGTTGAAGTGGAGCATTCCCAGACGGTAACCTCCCTGTTCCAGCAATGGAATGACGACATCCAAGAAATTTGGGCTAACGATGTCGTCATCTCCCAAGAGGAAAACGAATTCAGAATCTGAATTTTCTATGCCAAAGAAGAAATTATTCATCCATCCGATATTCTCCTTCTGCTCATAAAACTTGAAGACGCCATCGTTTTGACGTGAAATCTCGGTCAATGCTTCGAATGTTCCATCTTCAGAATGATTGTCCGTAACAATCAAACGTACCTTGTCCCGATGAGCATTCACCTGGGGAAGAAGATGCTTCACATTCTGCACCGCATATTTGCAGCGCTTATATGTGGGTATAGCTATCGTCAGTAATATTCTATCCATACGACATCAATAGTCTTTCAATGATTCTTCAATCCGCTTTTCTGCCTCAAAGCCAATAGCATCCTTCAGCTTCGTGCCATCCAAAGCAAGATATTTCATTCCGGCATCAGCTCGCTGCACGGAGCCAAAACAACCTTCGGGCACTTCCCTGCCCATTGCGTGGTGTATCTTGGTGACTATCTCCTTGACTGTCAAGGTTTCGCTTCCTTCTATATTATAGAGTCCCGAAGCAAGTTTCTTCTTTAAAGCCAAATCCAACATACGAGGCACTTCAGATACATGAACGTACTGTCGCACTTGGTCTCCTGCCGTGAAATGAAGTTCTTCGCCATTGCGAATAGCATTGACTACATACGGTATCAAACGCTTTGGATTCTCACCTGCTCCATAGATGGTGGGGATATAAAAGTGCCAATGAGTGAATTCGTGTTTGTAAGAAGACACGAAACTGCTCAGCATTCTCTTGCTTACCGTATAGTCATTGGGAGCCGGAAAGAGAGATGTCAAGACATCCTTCTCTGAGAAATAACGTTGCTCGGTTGTTGCCCCCATCTCGAAGACACTGCCAAAAGTCACGAAAGTTCCTTTATAACCCAGTTCCTTCAGCTTATTGCATATCGCTACAGGAACTGTAACATTGAGGTTGTATATCAAATTGTATCCTTCTTTCAAATTGGCTTGAATTCCTGCACCTATAGCATACACTATCAAATCGGAATTCAACAAAGTGGAACAATCCATTTCGGAATCCATCAAATCAACCTGATGGAACAAGTTGCAATCATGGTCATCGGGACGTTGGAGTCCATACATTTCCAACGTCCATCCTTCTGCTACAGCATACTTGGCAATCGCAGTTGAGAGGAAACCATTGGTTCCCAATATACTAATCTTCATTATAGTCTAAGAATTTATTTATTTCTTCAACACAAAGGTCATATACATTCTCTTTCGGATAGCGCTTATACCAATCCGCCACAAGGGAAATGCACTCTTTCATATTCATACGTGGACGCCAACCAAGTCGGGTCTTGGCTTTATCGATATTTAGCATCAACAGTTTGGCTTCATGCAGATTTTTTGGATTGGAAACATCCTTCAGTTTTCCAAAACCATAGTTATTGACCAATGCTGTTGCCACATCCCAAACAGTGCTCACGCTTTCTGCCTCTGGTCCGAAATTCCATCCCTCGCAATACTCGGTTGGGGCATTCCACATCTTCTGAGCCAAAAGCATATAGCCGGAAAGGGGTTCCAAGACATGCTCCCATGGACGGACAGATCGTGGAGAACGGATTTCTATCGGCTGATGCGTCTCCAATGCCCTTATACAGTCCGGGATGATTCTGTCTAAAGCCCAGTCACCTCCTCCAATCACGTTGCCTGCTCTGACAGATGCCAGCGACATAGTATGCTTCTTGCCATAGTCGGCTGGATTGAAGAATGACCTACGCCACGACTGGATAGCTATCTCGCAGGCACCCTTTGATGACGAATATGGGTCGTAGCCGCCAAAGGGATCCGTTTCTTTGTAGCCCTCTGCTTGTTCTTTATTGTCATAACACTTGTCTGTAGTAATCATGACACCAACTTTAACGCTATCCGTATTCCGTATGGCTTCCATCACATTGATTGTACCCATCACGTTTGTCTCATAAGTTTCGACAGGGATATCATAAGAGAGCCGAACAAGAGGTTGAGCTGCCAAATGAAAAACTATTTCCGGTTGATATTCGGCAAAAATTTCTTTCATTTTCTTCCCGTCGCGGATATCAGCGCGGATATCTGCCTTCATCTTGCTACCGATTTCTGACAACACGAAATTGTCTTTGTCGGAATATGGTTCGAGACCAACTCCTACTACTTCAGCTCCAAGTTCATGAAGCCAAATGGAGAGCCACGAACCTTTGAAACCTGTATGTCCTGTAACAAGAATGCGTTTGCCTTTAAAAAAGCCGTCGAATATATCTATCATCACTATGACTACTTGATTGTATATGAAATGGTATCTTTCGGATCGTAGAGTTTGTCTGTATAAGCCAAGAGTATGAAATCCTTATCTGAATTATTCACTACGGTATGGGCCACATTGTTTGGAATGAATACAGAAATGGCCTTGTCCAATGACATTGGTATGTCTCGCCGTTCATGGGTTTCGATGTCTTCGAGTTTAAGAATCGCCTCGCCTTGGATCACCGTGAACCATTCTAAAGCTTCCGGGTGATAATGTCCTCCCTTTGCCTGTCCAGGTTTTCCCATAGTGAGATAAACTTCACCAGTATGGGATGGGATATCTTCTTCTGTTCCTGTAATGGCTTTCAAAAACCAACCTCTGTCGTCAGAGATCAGACGGCGAGGTATGACACGTACTTTTTCTATCTGTGACATTATATTCTGCTGTATTTACCAAACTTTCCATGGGGCTTGATCAGTTGCCCACATTTTCTCAAGTTCCATGTTGTCTTTCAACATATCCATTGGTTTCCAAAATCCTTTATGCTTGTAGGCATGCATAACACCATCTGCTGCAATTTTCTGTAAGGGTTCACGCTCAAACATCACGGGATCGGCATCTTCGGACAGATAATCGAACACTTGTGGCTCACAGACAAAGAATCCGGCATTAATCCAATTTCCTTCTCCATCGGGTTTCTCCTCAAAACTCTCAACTGTACCCGTTTCTGAATTGATATGCACAGAACCGAATCGGCCAGCGGGTTTATATACAGTCATCGACAGCAGCTTGCCGCTTTTCTTATGTTCTTTGATGGTATCTGCTATGTTCAAGTCTGCTACGCCATCACCATACGTCAGACAGAACGTTTCATCACCTATATATTTCTTTATCCGTTTCAATCTTCCTGCCGTCATGGTATTGAGACCTGTATCAACGATTGTAACCTTCCATTTCTCTGAATGATTTTCGAGTAATTTCACGGAATTGTCTGACAAGTCGAACGTAACATCAGAGTTCAGCATATAATAGTTCATGAAGTATTCTTTGATGACATTCTGTTTGTAGCCTGCACATATTATGAAATCATCAATTCCATAAGCTGAATAAATCTTCATAATATGCCAAAGTATAGGCTTGCCGCCTATTTCTATCATAGGTTTCGGCATGTATTGGGTCTTCTCACTGAAACGGGTGCCAAGACCACCGGCAAAAATCACTGCTTTCATAAGGAAATTATTATTGTTTACTTACAGCTGCTCCATTTTACAGAAAGCCGCAAGGGTGTTTCGTCCTGTATATGTGGAAGTTTCTCATCCTCCTATAAAAAGTCTTAGCTTCTTTATTCTGAATATATAATCAGACACTATCAAAAGTACAATCAATATAATTGACAGTAATGCAACCCTCACTACAAAAAGCGAGAGCAGAAACCAACATGCCTGTGTAGGGAAGAATGTAGAGTTAGTTTTCATATTATTCAATGAATAATGGAAATATCCCACCTATAGGAGTTTCATATAATCACTGAAGTTTCATTCCCACTTAAACCACAGTCTTCCAAACATTGACAGCGAGACGGGCCATCTTAGACTGACGACTTATTATGTCGTTTTCCGTCCAGGAGTTCTTGGATGCTATGGTCCTGGCATCAAGGTAGGAGGATTTAGCATATTCTTTCACTTTTTCCTGGAAAGAAGAGTTCTTTATCGCCATATTAAGTTTTTTTTCCAAAAGACAAGTGTTGCCAATTCTAAAAACAAGTTGACGCTGTTTGTCGCCATCGACATTCCATTCGTCTTCGGCATTCTGTGGCATTATATGCTCTATTGTAGCATCTTCATCAATGAATGACACATCCTGTGTGGAGCCATTATGCTTTTCCAACGTCGCCAAAATATATCTGACGATTTTCACATTTCGTGAAGTATATGGGAAAGACTTGTCTGAGAAGGAATTCTCAAAGACTTTGTCATCAACAGCTATCGGCAACAACAATTGATAATCGACACGCTTTTCTTTTTTTATCAACATGGCCAGCATATTGAACGGACCATCCTGGTCGTTCGGATTGCGGTCGCAAATGACGTTATACCTAAAGCATAAATTAAGTATGTTCTTGAAGAGCTTCTTGAAATCAGAATCAGGAAGATTCAGCTTAGCCGCCATCAAAACGGGAAATGGTTGCTTGAGTCTGAAAATGTTCAACAATGCTACGCATCGTTTCACCTCTGCATCTTGCCACAAAGCATCATTGCTGTCTGTCAGTGCCATATATACATCGCTGTAACGATAGAGATCGTCAACAAGTTTGAAAACAGTCTGGTCGGTAGTAACATTTTTCCGGACAGTCTTGAACAAGGCATTAGCACGTATGGATTTATGTCCGGTATTCCAATAGTATCGCAGAAACTCCGGCAATTTTTCCGATTTTATATTATCTGTTAGTTTTGCCCATTTTTCTTCTAACGTTTCTATTCTGCTGGGGTGAGAACTGTTTTTGTCCACCAGTGAGAAAAGATAGTTCTTGAGGAGATCCGAAGATGAGAGCTGGACACCTCTGGCATTCAAAGTTTCGAACACCCTAAAAGCATTCATTTCGTCATTAACAACAATCTGAGTGAAATATAGTCTGTCTACCACGGTCTGGATAAATCGAGCATAGTCCTTTCCTGATTCATATCTACCCCGGAGCCTCTGTTCAAAGAATTCAAAACATTGCTTCATGAGTTTTTCTGAAACCTTGAGATTCCGAATGCGTAATTCTTCTAATTTAACAATATAGTCACGAAAATATGCATCATTGTTTCTATTCAGCACCAAGATATTATCGTAAACGAGGGTTACAGAATCCTTATTCCCTATATAGGTATGAAGCAGACTGTCTATCCTCTGCTGATTGTCTTCTGATTCAACTCCATTTTCCACAAATGTCTTTATACATTTTATAGAAGCAAGAATAAGGATTGTCACAGTAGTAAAACGTTGCTGACCATCTATAATATGAAATGATTTGTCATCATTGGTCTGCAAAACGAGATACCCCATATAATGGTCTTCCTCTTCGTCAATCATCGTCAGAATATCTTGCCACAAGTCATCCCATTGTTCCACGCCCCAGGAATAATCACGTTGGAATTTCGGAACTATGAACTTTCTGTTATTGCCAATAATTGAACTGAAATTATTGGTACTTGTATTTTGTATTCCTTTCATCGCGAAATTAAATTATTTACATTTCAGCACTTCCTGCCCTCCCTCACAAACTCCAGGGACTCGCGGTCTACTTCTATGGTGGCGCCGCCGATGTAGAGGAGCTCGTTGCCGATGATGACTTTCTTGCCCTGGATGCGCTGGACGAACGCCATGCAGCCGGCAAGAGCACCGTCGGTGATGCGCACCTTGTCGCCCTTTCTGAGAGGACGGTTGATGAAGGTGGCGTTGCCGGTGTCTATGATGCGGCGGAAATTGTTGAACTCGGCATCGGGGATGATGTGGGGAGTCTTCTTGCCGGGCATCGTCAGCATCTTGTATACGTCGGGACGGAAACGGATGTCGTTGAGGTGACGAGCCTCCACCCTAACGAAGACGAAGGTGGAGAGGACCACGAACTCGCGTATGCAGCGCTTGCCGCGGCTGTTGACCACTACGCGCCTCTCTGTGGGCACCCAGGCTTCGATAGGAAGACCGCGACCTTGGAAGTCCTGCTCTATGGCGAGCATGAATTTCTTCTCGTAATTTACCCTTACACAAGCCACATACCACGACATCCCGTCGCTGTCAGCAACGGGTGTTTCGGTGGGGGATTCGACGGTTTGCGGTATGGCTTCGCCGTCGTCCCCTGCAATAGAGGGCGTACATGATTGGGGCGTTTTTGTAGTGGTCATCAATATGCGAATATCAAATTCGTTACTTTTTCAGTGTACCTCTTGTGTGGATACAAGATGTAACATATTTGCAAAAATAATACAAAATTACAAAACAGGCAAATAGGTAGGACAAAAATTCTGTTCACGAATCTTATTCTAATTTGGGTACTTACATATGATGTATGGCGAATTAGAAAACGGTTTCTATAATTTTCTCTGTTCCATCTATTAAATCTTTTAATTGCTCTTTCGTAGGTTCCTCTCTTTTATTATGATCACACAGGTTGCGAATATCTGCAAGATAACTTATTTTTCTCCATGTTGGTGTATCTATAATTCCTTCATCTTTCAACAACTGGTTATAATCATTAAAGGATTCTTTTTTGATTGTTTAAGTCCCCTCGCCTGACAAATCGTAGAAAAATGTTTTTCTAAGACAACCCCACAAATAGCACCAGCAGCTCGCAAAAAACCGTTCTTTAACAACAACTTTGCAGAATCTATTTCTGAATCCATCATATCTGCTTGAACCAATTGCTTAATATCATAAAGGGAAGACTCGAAACGTTTTTTTAAAGAAAGCACAATCTGATATTGTTGCTGAAATTTTGTTACAGCAGCTGTTCTATTTACTTTGATACCACCAAAAGCATCTTTAACCACAAGGTCCATCAAATAATCAGATATTGTGTATGTCAAATAACTAATTTCTGTATTCTTACGTTTGGGTAGCTTATACTGCATGACAAAATCGTCTAAGCGTTCAGGCATCAGTTGCTTAATAACAGAAAGCGACTCATTATACCAAGAGTTGTAGTTGTCCTTAAAGCTTGCCTTCAAAAACTTTTCTTTTTCATCTGCACTTAATTTATCAAAGGAATCCTTATACTCATCCCTCAATTCATTATAAAGTCCTCGTTGCAATTCAACTCCTCTAAGAATTAGAGAGTCTAAATCTTTTATATATTTGTCCTTGTTTGTCATTTTCTTGCCTTTAAAAGGTAGGCTTCATGTCAAAAGCTGAAAAGTAGTTCAAAAATAAGTCTTGGGCATTTCACCTACCATATTTGTTTGTATTATTGTTATTGTTTGTTTCGGATATTGACATTTACTCCAACACATCATCTATCCCCAGACTCGTATACAACGATACCATCAAGAACAGCATTCGGAAATATAGAAGCAACGTCCTCTTCGCTATTCGTTTATTATTATCTGATGTTTTATTTGATATTTACTTTTTCTTTTCTATTGATTTTAAAAACTCATTTCTATCATTCTCCCAAATGGTATCATCCTCAACCTCCGGCAAATGAAAGAACTCTATCAAATGAGCCGTCATTTATTACCCAAAATTAAACATTGCCTTATCTTCTCATTAACTTTGCTGCAAACTCAAAGAAATCTGCAACGTTCTTGAAATCATCAAACTGCTGGCAATACATGCTTGCATAAGGTTCGGGAAACCTACTGCGTATATCTGCCTTTATCATATTTGCCAAAACCTCCTTAGAGTAAGCTTTCAACAATTCATTATATTGTTCTTCACTCATAATTAATCTTCCTCACTACTGTCCCGTTAAAGTGGACTAATCGCTCTTTGAATTAATTGAAATACAGTCTTTTGAAAGAGATTTCAAGGGTGCGACAATTTGGATTTGAACTTAGCGCACCATTTAAATGGCTGCTATGTTCCATATCTACATCACCAATATCAAAGAACTATATAGTCCACTTTTATATGGGTTATTTGAATTATATTTAACTTGTCCCGAGTTTAACCGTATACTCATATTATTTCGACTTATTGTTTCCTCATTTCTTTCGCCATATATTCTAAAAGATCAGCAAGTTTTGCGACGTCATCAACCTGCTGGCAGAGCCAACTTACCTCCGGCTTTGGCCCCCTGCCGTATATCAGTTTTTAGAAGAAATTTTAAAACTCTTGTCAAATGCTTTATATAATTCGTACATCTTATGCTATAACACTTTAAAAGTGGAGGATAAGGAAGGACAATCATGCTAAACATTATTTCAAGTGGCAACAAACATAAATATACGACTGCTTCAAAAGTAAATTGAACAAACGTTTGTTACTATTTATTTTCTCATACGTTTTACTTTAAAACTTTGTACGATACCTCTTAATGTTATTTTGTAAGTAACTGTTCAAAATTAATTTTACAAATATGAATAATTCACGAATAAGTTCG
>ERZ1026772.404-NODE-404-length-32134-cov-13.005892_pt1 | contig 32134 bp, 26 predicted proteins | sample MGYA00380124_ERZ1026772 | MGnify/ENA primary metagenome ERZ1026772 (study PRJEB33269, sample SAMEA4719760) | human gut metagenome | biome: human-associated habitat; feature: organic feature; material: feces | place: Cameroon | collected 2013-10 ...
TAAGCTGGTGGGTCAACTTTACGAAAAATTGGTGGGTTTAAATTTGCTTATTACATACATCTTTGGCAATAGAAAAGACAAAAGAACTTTATGTCAAATCAATTATGACAGATTGCGAGTATATGGATTCACTCAACCAAAAAGATGAGTCAAAAAAAGACTGGCTTATTCACAACAGTATAAACGAACCTATAAACCCTATTTGGGAACAAATAATGGAGGGTAAGTAATGAAAAGATTTTTTGTTTTTGTCATGGGATGCTTACTTTTATTTGTAAACTGTTCAGAGGATACATCAAGTCAAAGTAAAGCTTTGGAACAACTCAATAACCTCTATAAAGAAGGTTATAATGTACGTGAATTAGCTCTTCGTATAGGATGCACAGAAAAGGATGTTGTGGACATTCTACAATTAAAAGAAGAAATTGACAATCCCCTTTGTGAGGCAATAGATAGTATTTATAAATTAAACGAAGATGAAAATATAATACCAATCTACAAACTGGGTAAATCTGCCAGTGAATGTTTATGGAAACTTTATACAAAAGCGCAGAATTTGCCATTGACATCACAATATACAAATGTCGGTGTTTCTGCCGTAGGTAATGCTTTAACAAAAAGAAGAGCCTTAAATTATGAAGACTCGATAAAAGTTTTGGTTGCATACATAAACGACATGAACGAATTGGATACTATACCAACTCACATAGATATTACACCATACTACTATAACAATAATGAAGGAATTGGCAATATTAAAATTCCACGTGATTACTCTCTGTTATATAGTGGTATTTCAGATGAGCAAAAGCTTAGACTGAGTTATTACATTTGGCAGGCAGAGCAGTTTGAATTAAAAGCGAATGCCAATTTGGAAAAATCAATTAATAGCAGAATTACTAACTACGTTTCTAATTCTATAGCAGAGTTTGTAAATGATGATGTTGACTCTTATTGGAATACTATTAAATGTTTCTTTAAAGATGACACGGAGGAGAAAAAGTTCTATTATTCCAAGTTTAAGAACCGTTTTGATGAGAAACAATTGCAGGCAAATATACGAGAAGAGATAGAAAGCTATTGCGTTTCTATAAATTGCAGTCGCATTTTAGCTGTAAACGAAGTGTTGGGATATAATGAAAACGTAAACAACCTAAGCATAGCACAGAAGTATGCATTAACCAAGACTATGACCAGAATGGAAGGGCTACAAACAGCTCTGAACAATAAAAAAGCAGAATTAGGAAATGAGACATTGGTAAACGCCGCAATGTTTGTCCCCTTGATTATTTCCACTGGTCCTGGAGCGGCAGTTGCTGGCGCAACAGCTAATAGTAGCACAATTATTTTGGAAAATTCTTTTAATATATCAAAAAGTATTCTTGCTTACATTGGATTTGACTCTTTGTACAAAGATATATACAAATCAATAACAGGAGAAGAATTAGATTCATCAAAAGCCATTGAAAAGCTGCAGAAATCGATGAATATTGAATTAAACAAAAAACTGAAAAAGCAAAATAATAATCCTAGTAGTTATAAACATTTGCTGGATGAGAATACAAAACAATATTATAATAACATTCGTAAAGATTTAGGCTTATGAAAAAAAGTTTATTAGTTATTGCTATGGTTTTACTGTTATTAAGCTGCAGTAAGGTAACAAAAAAAGGAACACAGATTGCTAAAAAGGAAGCAGTTGGATTTATTTGTGAAACTGGGAGAAAAGTCCCTCAGTCGCTTAAGGATCGAATAAGGAAGACTTTTCCACCTAATGAGGCAGAAAGAATAATTAGACAATTAGAAGGTAGGTCAGAGATAATAGATTGGCTATATAATAATGGAAATGTATTCTATATTTGGTGCGACTTAAACAAACAATTACCCACTTTGTCTTTGAATCCTAAATTCATGAATTTATTCATTTATTCGGAGAAATTCTCAGGACAAGGTCGTTTCGCTGGAAATAAAATAAAAAACTTTATATTTAAAGAAGAAAAAGGAAAAGTAATAATACAATCGAAGTCTGGATTTGATTTAGGTGAGATTATTTTTGTTGATCCCCCTAAGGTTATATTATATGAAACGAATAAAGGCAAGGTAATAACAAATTGGTTCGGAAATCTTCATCCGTTTCCAAATACAACATATGAATTGGCTGGTGCTAAATATAAAACTGATAATTTAGGGAGAGTCGTAGAGAGTACTTTTAAAATAGACAAAAACTATGCGACAACCCCCAATTTATATAACCGTAAAAATATTACTGCCATAGGAAAGCTAAAAGGTGGAATTGCGGGTGATGACGGAGGGCATTTACTAGGTCAACAATTTGGAGGTAGCTCTACGGTACTTAATGTCGTTCCGATGAAATCATCCCTCAATAGAAAAGAATATCTTAATTTAGAACGGGCATGGAAGCAAGCAGCAGATGAAGGAAAAACAGTTAATGCAAAAGTAAAACTGAAATACGAAGGTGGCTCAACAGAAAGACCGGCTTGGATTGAGGTAAACTACGAAATAGATGGCAAGAAATTTACCAAATTGTTCCAAAACTAAACTTGGAGCATACAGATGTACATAGTTTGGTTTATCTCCAATATATTAGTTTAGAGAATAAAATCAATTTTATTGTTTCATGCATGACAGCATTGTCATTTATGTGCAAGCCCCTTAGTCCATCCACGCAAAGTCGGATGGCTAAGGAGGCTAATTTACCACCACACAAGAGAAAAGGAATGTATCAGAACAGACTTAACTGCTTTGTGTACTCAAAATGATGGCTTATTGTTAAAGAAAGTGTAGACACAGTGGAGGAAACGGAGTATTCGTATAAATCAAACAAACCACAGATGGATGAACAGGCAAAAAAATATATAGACAGTCAGTCATCGAGTTTCTATAATACATTGCTGAAAAGATGTATGGGGAGAGGGCATAAAAAGACGAAGTATCTTTTCAATCCTCGGATAACCGAGGAATGGAGAGAAGGAGGGACTTTGGTAGTTGGCATCAATCACTGGTGTAAGCAAGAGGTGTGTGAGCATTATGCAGACTGTGTTCTGAACAGCAACAGCAGGAAGTATGACAAAATATGCCAATGGGCAGTCAGTGAAGTGGATGATACGACAGGGTATGACTTGCGGTATACCACTTACGAAGCCTTCAATTGCTATTTTAGTGGTTTTATGGGTTATGAGTCTTTCAAGGAATTCCTTCTCTATATAACCGGGACACAAGACTGTATGGAACCTGAGGAGCAGAAAAGATATTGGAATAATCTTGCGTTCTATAATTATATACAGCATTTCACGAAAATGAGTCTTACCCATACAAGTATGTATGGCGTTAAAGAAGCATTGGCGGTAAGGGAGGATGAAGACTTCTGTGCTTTTTTGGATGTTCTGCACGACCTGAAGCCTAAGCTCGTTATAGTATGGCATAAGGAAATAAAGAACCTTCTGCTACGGAAGATAAAAGAAGGAAAATTTCCTGCGGGGAGAAGCCTGCAGTTGGTTGATGATTTAGGTATCCCGACAAGGAGTATGTTCAGATTTGTGTATCAGGAAAAGGATTCACAAACGTCAGAAGCGTCAATCGAGCAGCTGATAAACACTATGGAACAGAAGTATGGACGATTGGCTGGTTTCTCGACAGAACAAATCGTCTTGAGACTACTGAGATGGAGTATGTTCAAAACTGAAGAAGACTTGACTTTGCTGACCCAACTGTCTGTCCGTGCAGATGACTTGAAGAATATGCTGGAGCTTGTTGAGGGTTTTGTCTGGAATCCGGATGTGCTTGACTGCCTGGTTCGTCGGATACAGGAGCATCTGGGTATTGCAGCAGTCTTGGAGAATGTGCCTTATAAGATTCTGCATTATAAGGAAAATGACATCGTATATTCCAATGTGCTGCTACAGCCGAAGGTCAAGATGCAGGTGCGTCCTCTTGTTGGTGTTTATCCGCAAGACTGCTCCCATTATTCCTTGAAGAAATATGAGGAGAAGGATCTGTTGGCACTGACGGGGCTTTCTTTCGATGGGCTCCGCAGCAAAATGTATATTGAAGAAAGCGTTGTGGCACAAGGTTTTATCATCTATTTAGACGAGGAGCATCCTGCTTCAGAGGCTTTCTTCAAACACCTCTTTGAGGGGAAGTATGAGAAAGAGGGCTTTTCTATGATAATGATGAAATGCTGTCAGGAAAATGATAACAGATACCTTGATATTTTTAAAGCGTCGAACAGGCTGCACACCATAAAATCGATGGCAATAGGAAATGATGCCTTCCTATATATAAAGCTGTCAAACAAGTCTATAGACAACAACCAAGTTATAATCGAGGATAAAGAGCATCGCATATATAACAGCAGACTGAATAGTCTACTTCCCTTAAAACTTAATGACAGCAGTTCTGACAAAATTGAATTGGAGCGTAAGGATACCGTGACGGGAAACCAGAAGGCTGCTATGGAGAAACAGATCAAACAACTGATAAAAGAAAAGATAGAAGCAGATGACAGAACTATAAATCGTCTGACAATGGTCATATATTTTGCATATAGAAGCGGTTTGCTGTCAATAGAACCCGACAAAACGATTGCCTATAAGAAAGGCTTTGGTCCCAAGGCATGCTACAATCTGTTCTGTCGTAAAGTATATGATAAGGTCTTGAGTAAATATAAAGGAAAAGGAGAGGATGTCATAAAGAGTATCTTCGGTCATTCGTATGTTACTAAAGTGTCCTATTCTAAGACTAAAGCAGACTTAGAGGGAAAAGAATTGACGAATCAGGTCGATATAATCGAATCATGCTTCATTTCAAGGAAAAAGGCAGATTTTGAAATCTTTTTAAAAAAGAAGCAGGCAGAGGTTAGCCGTATATAATTGAATATCAGCACTTAATAAGATATTCGAATAAAATAAACGTGGCAAGTTTTTTTGGATTTGCCACGCTTATTTTATTCTTTATACTTTTGCACCAGAAAGAAAGAACAAAGTGACAACTTTAATAGGACAGCAATATCCACATGAGAGTTTCACTTTAAGTAAATAACCCCATTAAACGCCAAAAGCATCATGACATAACAAATAAATCAATAGCAAATGAGATTCTTCACACCTTGCAAATGTGGAAATTTGACTGGGGGCGATACTGAAGAAGATTAGTTTGTAAGTCAGATACATAATGATATTAGGCTGCCTACTATCTTGATAGTTTCCCCCGGGTCTTTTCCACAACCAGCAAGGAACTAAAAGGGTAGTTGGAAGCCTACCTGTATTTATACCAAATGGTTTCCGAAGGTAATCAACAAATAAAAACAAAAGATTATGATACAAATAATCCAGAAAGAACAAGAAATCACAAATATGTTTCTTGAAGACACAGCTCAAGGCGATTGGGTCATCAAGCTTGGCAAAGCCGACTTTGAAAAGGTATCCATCGGCAGAAAACCGATAATTGCCGTAAAGGCGGAAGACGACAAAAGCATAGGAGAACTGTCAGAAATCGCTTTCGACGAGATAAAAAAGACGGGCTGCAAGCCTGCATACTTCATCGTGATACTATCGTACAGACAAGACGAAGAACTCATGATGCAGGAATTGTCAGGGTTCAACGATTGTGTTTCCACCTATATCGACAAGGATACGGATTTAAAATGGAGTGTACAGTCGCTAAACGACATGCCATTCAAACGCAGAATCACAATTATCGCATTCGCGCAAGACCAACTGGCAGAGGATAAAGAGAAGAACCCTAAACAGGAAAACTATTGGAGAAAGTTGTCAAGAGAGATATCCGAACGCAACAAAGCGAAAAGGGTGGAGAATCACACGACATCCAGTTGCCCTGATATCAATTCAGATTTTACTAACAATCAAAATAACGACTAATATGGTTACCGTAAATATGACTGGTGGATGTGCCCTACCTCAACGTTCAAGCCTATGGCATTGAGTCACTTGAAAAGCTGTTCCATTGTAACTTCGCTATGCACCAGGCTATGATGCAGACCATCTGCAACACCATAGATAGTAACGAAGGTGATAACCAATGAAAACTTAGTTTTGGTGGTGCTTTGGAATAACTCCAATCGTTGTCTTAGTAACTGTTCGTATGCTTCGGTAATACGGAACTCCGATTTGCTAAATTTCATTTCACAAAGATGAATGATGCGGTCAGCACGTTTGATAACCAAATCTATCTGACCACCCTTTTGTCCTTCGCATGCAGCCTGGTGCCATGATGACACTTCTGTAGCCATTCCAGAAATTCCTAATGCACTTTTAATACAGTCTGTGTGCATAAGACATATTATTTCAAACGTAAGCCCTTGCCATGTTGATACTTGGCGCGACTCAAAGTTATGGCTCCACCAATGTTCATCACCTGAAATATCCTGCATGATGAACTTGTAATAGAAAAGGGTGTAGAAATCAACTAAACGATAGATTGTATCTTTGGTCTTATGTCCAAAATTCTGACTCCGTGAGATGAAATCACAACGTTCAAGATTTGTCAGCACACGGGTAAGAGTTCCTCCTGTCATCCCTGTAGCTTTGGATATCTCATTACGAGACATACCGTCATGATGGGCGGCCAATGTCTTAACAACGCTTATGTACAAATCGGCATTCGAAAACAAAGCATTGTATAATTCGTCAAATTCGTTTCGCATGATGCCGCCTTGGGCAAAAAACAGTCGGTCTACATTCTGCACAAGACTCTCTTTTGCATTGATGAGGCTTAAATAGAATGGAATACCCCCAAATATCATATAGCACTGCAATGTCTGGTATCTGTCCCACTTGCAGTGTTTTCTTTGAAGATACTCTTCTGTCTCATGCAAGGTGAAAGGTCTGACATAAATGCTGCTTGTAATACGTGCATGTAATCCTCCTTGGTTTTCAATCAGATTGTCAACCATCCATGACGTGGCCGAACCGCTGGCAATGAACACAATATCACTGCGACGAGCAGCCCAACCATTCCAGAAATTTTCCAATGCTGCAACGAAGTCTGATTTCTGTGTGTCTATCCAAGGCATTTCGTCTATAAACACCACTTTCTTCCTGCTTGCATCGAGCGAATCAAGATATTCCTCAAGAGCATCAAAGGCATCGAACCAATCGGCAAACTTATCAGGCTTAACACCAGACAACTTCTTCAATGCACGCGCAAAACTTGTAAGTTGTCTTTGGCGTGAAAGATTATGCCCTCCTACAAAAGTAAAGTCATAATGCCCCTGATAATACTGGTCCACAAGAAAAGTCTTGCCAACTCTTCGCCGTCCATATACTATCACAAATTCGGAACGGTCGGATTCCATTGCTCTTTTGAGTTCTTGACACTCTCGCTCTCTACCAACAAGTTTATTCATCATGCTAATATCTTTATAAATTAACAGTCACAAAGATAATGCAAACCGAATGCATAACAACAAGCTTGCTTGACTGTTATGCTGAGGTGCTGCTTATCTTATGCAAAGATAATTATTTTATTGCAGTAGAAGTAAAAAAAAACGGCGATTATTTACCCAAATCTAATTCTACAACAACGATTTGGGTAAAAAATCCATGTTTTTTTTTGCATTCATTCCGCTCTCTTCCAGCCTAAGAGTCCCTTTCCTTCTCCATCAAGTTCAATGCCCAATCCTATGACTTGGCGCTTGTCTGCCTTGAAAGGTTCCATATATTGACGGTTGAGGATTTGTTCGGTGGCAGCTTCCTTACCGCCGTTGTTATGCAATTTCAGTTCAATGACATAGATGTAGCGTGAGGTCTTCACCGTCATGTCGATTCTACCAGTAGACATCATGTGCTCTATCTCTACGTTCAATCCGATGGCATTGAGTATGGTGCTGATGATGAGACGGTAACGTTCCTCCATATCCATAGAAGCAAGCTTCTTGTTGCTGTATGGAACATCGGCGATGAGGGCTTTCAACGATTTCATGGCTTCGTCTATCTGACCGGTGCCCAACTGGGCATACAGATTGGCCTGTATGGATTGGATATTACTTTTTGCCCGTAAGGTCAGGGCTGGGAGAACCATTTCGTAGAGGGCTTGCCTCACCTCTTCATTCGGGAAACCCAAGATATAGCCAAACTCATCAGAATTCTTGATGGTCAAGTAGCCCGACTGATACAGGAACAGTTCAGCACCGCCTCCAGTTACGTCAGACATTTCTATGGTGTTTCGCATGATGCGGATGTTCTCATAGCTGCCGAGACGAAGTTCTATGTTGTCAACAAACTTTGGAAGTAGGGATGTCGCTCCAGAGGAAGCCCAGAAGTTAATTATTTCTTTTGATTTCAACGCATTGACGAGGCTGTATGGATTGTAAACATCCACCATATTGCGACGACTGAAGTGATACCCGTCGTAATATGCTTTCAATCTGTCGTGGGTTTCCTGTACAGACCAACCGTTTGCTTCGCTCATCTGTTTGAGTTCTGGCATAAAGTTCTCTTCAATCTCCTCCTCGGTAATGCCGCAGATCGCTGCGTATTCTGGCATGAAGCTGATGTTGGTCAGATTGTTGAGGACAGAGAAGAGGGATATCTGTGTGAACTTGGTGATGCCGGTGATGAAAACGAATTGTTCGTACTCATCGTCCGCCTTTAGTATGGCAAAAACTTCACGGTATACTCCAGTACATTTTTCATGATCGGGCGTTCTCCATGAATGTTGCAATGGAGAGTCGTATTCGTCTATGAGAACCGCTACTCTCAGTCCGGTTTGCTTATATGCCGTGGCTATAATGGCATGGAAACGATCGGCAAGCATGGCAGTAGGATCTGGAGTAATGTTGTATTTCTCCTCATAATCCTTGAAGCGCAGGTTCAGGTAAGAGCGCAGAGTGTCTTCGTTGGCACCTCCACGGCTCATGTCGAGACGTATGACAGGATACTGCTTCCAGTCTTTCTCCAGCTGCATAATCTTCAGTCCTTCAAACAGGTCTTTTCTTCCTTCAAGGTACGACTCCAGCGTATCGACAAGCACGGACTTGCCGAACCGACGAGGGCGGCTCAAGTAATTATACTTTTCTCCCAAGTTTACCATGTTCCATACGATGTCGCTCTTGTCCACGTAGAGATAGTTTTCCTCCCTGATAACCTTGAACGACTGAATGCCTACCGGCAATCTCCTGAATCTTTTGTCTGTCATATCTGCGTCTCCTATTTGCCTTGTTTATGCCTTATTTCTGCGAAGATACATTATTTGTACGAATAATCCTTGTCAACTTACATATTTTTGTTTGAAAATGTTTCTTGCAGCCACTCATTTTTCATTTCTCTATTTCATCTTCTGCAGATTCTCCAATGCATATAGCGGAACGATGGTTATATGGCGCACGGCATTGTCAGCTTGAGGGTCGGTGTAGCAGAATTCTCCGAAATTCTCGAATGAGCAGCGGATTGCCTCTGTAAGATGTTTCTCTCTCATGAATAGCCATAGACTCTTCATGCCACCCTGCGTGCCAGACTTTATTTCTATCGGGGTGACTTTGAGATTAAAGATATCGAGATAGTCTATTTCAGCAATGCTATTCCCACTTTTCTCCCAATAGAACATCCGTTGTCGCTGCACGCATGGTTTATTTCGCAAGATTTCAAGACCAGCCACCATCTCGACCAAACCACCTTTGTTGACAAGTTCTTGAGGATTGCCAGTCATGATCTGCTCTATAAGATGCTGCGCAAGATTTCCTTCAAGCTGCAAAACCGTAAGAAGGAGTCCCGAATCAAGAAACAGAATCTTCATGTTTTTTTCGTTCGCCTCTGCATCAAGCGGAATACCATTTCCAGAGGTGGCGACGACAGGAGTGGTTAGTCCGGCAAGCGTCAGCAGCCGGACAGCCTCTCTGATTTGTGAACTTCTGTAGTCTGCGGAGATTTGTTTGAATGTAATCTTCTCTCCTGGCTGATGGCAGATGCCACGCATTGTCGTTCTCAGCAAATCGGGAGAGACCCTTTTCTTGTATTTGCTGAAGTCGTCATCGTATGTCAGAATAATATCCTCTTGAACACGGCTGCATTGGTTGAAATCGTGAGTCTTGATCCATGCCAGCACAGCCTCAGGCATTCCGCCAACCAAAAGGTATATACGGAAATATTCTACGAGTTTTTCATGAAAAGCATCATCCAAAGGGTGTCGGCTGTCAGCTTGCCCTTTCATGTCTATCAGTCCATTTTCATCATTCGCTTTCAGAAACTCATCAAACGTCATAGGATACATAAACAAAGTGTGTATGCGTCCCACGCCATAAGTAGGTAGTTCTTGAAGCGTGAACTCCAGAAGGGAACCAGCCGCAATGACATGCAACCCTGGGTAGTCTTCTTTGAAAAAGCGCAATGCCATGATGGCTTCCGGACACTCCTGTATCTCGTCAAGAAACAGAAGAGTTTCGCCCTCTTCTATTGGGACATTGATATATTTTGCTATCTTTTGCGCAATCAAGCGTATGTCTATATCTCCCTGGAAAAATGTCTTGACGGCTTTGTGACGTTCAAAGTTTACCTCAGCGAAATACTTGAATTCTTTTCCAAAATGTCTTACTGCCGACGATTTACCTACTTGTCGGGCACCTCTAAGCAGAAGTGGTTTCCTCATCGGATTATTCTTCCATTCCAACAGTTCTACGTCTATGTTTCTCTGAATATATTCCTGCATAATGAAAAGTACTTGATTATCAAGTACAAAGATAAGAAAATTGCTCAATTCCGACAAATAATTCCTACTGTTTTTGCTCAATTCCGACAAATAATCCATACCTTTCTTGCTCAATTCCGACAAATAATGCATATCGACTCGTTTACTTGTCTATTCGTCTACCGACACCATATCATAAACATTCGAAACATGGGGTAATTATTTTTCCAGCAATGTCACTATTTGGCATAGCGACGCAGTAACTTTGCACCCGTAAAGTACAATAATAATATAACGACTATACGAAAGATGAAGAATAAGGAAGTCGGTTGCAACCATTGAACCATTATGGACTTGTAGAGTTCGCAACTTATCAATACCTTTGTCTTTCGAAAGCCATAACCGGTCATTAGGACAAGCTGTTACAAGACCCTGCATCAGAGGGCACAATGACCGTCGTTGGGATAAATGATCTAAATCCAAACAGATATGGGAAATCAAGAAATCTACAAAGTGATAAAGTCGATTGCCGACGAGCTGTGCAGAGACAACAAGACTTTTCTGAGGGCAGACTTGGCATTTGAGCTGAAGAAGTATGGCGTAAAGAGCGACTCTTCTGAAGTGGAAAGCCTGGTATTTGGAGCCTATAGCTTCTACAAAAACGACAGTAACATCAGCATCGCTTTCGTGACCAACAATTCACGCACTACACTCGTTGCTGACTACAAGTTGAACAATTGTCTTGAACAGGGACGTATGGACGATGCCCTGGCGATTGCAGAGAACGAACTGCAGGTTACGGCAAACTCTTTTGACAGGTTGCAGCACATGGTGTTGCAAAACCTTGAGACTGCCATGGTTAAAGGGGCATCGAAAATGACAGATGTGCTGACCGGCACGAGTGGAGCCAAAGAGGTGAGGAGCAAGGCGTCTGCCATATTCGACAGATACACGAAGCTGGTAGAGGCTTACAGATATGCCGAAGACAACGTGCGCGACAACATCAGCGACTTCACTTCGCTGCGCAGCGACATTGAAGCCACTTACCGCGAATACGCCATGAGACTCATCGACATCTATGGCGACTCTATCAAGATGGTGTCGCCAGAACTGTTCGACTTCAACCGGATTGAATGGCTTGATGTGGACAATATGCTCAAGGAAATTGAGTTGGAATACAACAGGATTCAGGAGAAATGCGGCTTTCTGATTACCAGGATTTCAGAGAGTTTCCGCACCTCGCTGCAAGAATCCATGAACGCTTACAAATCTACTGCAAACAGCAACAAGACACTGGGACTCGCCATGGCTGGACTGGGGATGCTCAACCACTATATGGTTGCGAGCGAAGAGACCAACCAGCTGCGCGGCGACCTGCAGGTGATGCAGACCAGCGTGAAGCACGACGCCACTCGCATAAAGGCTGACATGTCACGACTGCTCGTGATATACAAGACGCTCAACGATATCGTGATACCGAAGGCGAATGTATATCTGCGCTTTGCATCCAGATTGATGGATTCCGATTTCAAGTCGATGACAGACACGCTGTATGGAGACGCCAACGTGAGGCCGCTCGAGGAGGAGCGTCAGGCTTTGCTCAGACAAATAAAATCCATCGAAATGGAGATGAACGACCATCTGCAGAATATCGACGTCTATAAATCGATGGTAGCAGAACTCACCACCATGATGGAATCCAAACGGCCAATCTATCAGAAAGCCAAAAGCCGCAAACCGTCAAAGCCTTTCTTTCTGGTGAACTGGCTGACATTCGGCAACGCCAACCGCAACTACTACCGCAATTATTCTGAATGGGATGCCGCTTGCGCTCCGCTTATCAGGGAGTATGACAACATGCTGGTGGACCTGAAGCTCGACAAGGAGGAACTCCTGTCGCATCAGGAAGCGGTGGATATGGTGAAGAGCGAGCATTCAAGACTGTCAGGAAGGCTGGATGCCGTGTCGAGAGATATAAGGAGCAGGATTGTCAGCTCCGACAACCTGAAGATCAAGACTCTGAAGTATCTCAGAGATGTGGTGGCGATGCTGAAGCTGGGACGGGAGATTGCCGAGAGCAAACTCGACGACAAACTGCTCCGCACTGTGGAGATTTCTGACTTCAAGGAAACCACCAAGCTGCCGGCAGACATCGAGGAGAACCTGACGGAGTTTACGAATGTATTGGCAGACAATCTGCATGTAGACCGACGCATGACAAACCGTCTGCTTGATGATGTTGCGGAGCTGGCCGGCGAGAACAACAAGAAACTGCAAGGCACCCAACCTCAGCAAAAAGCCAAGACACCGGCATATACCGAAGATGAGCTGGATATGGTGGAGGAAAAGGCTGAAAAGACTCTGCAGCAAGGCATCGCCCTGTTTGACAGTGTGGCGAGACTCAAGCTTCAGCAGCTGAACGGAAGGATTGCGGCTGCCGCATACGACGAACAGTTGAGAGAATACACGAAGACTTTCAAGGGGTATCTGGACAAGATTGATGACAAGAGCGCTTACCTGCGCAAGATCTTCACGCGTATCAATCTGGCAGACAACGAGGAGGAACGCAGACAGGCTATGGAGATGCTGTCTGACCTCAGCGGATACTCACTGAGCATGGAAGACTTCACTGATTTTATGAACGGAAACAAACAAATCGAATTATAATGGAAAGTTCAAGAAGACAACAAGCCCAGAGTGATCTGGGAATGAATTTCGAGAGAGAAGACCTCAAGCGCAATGCGGCTCTTGCCAAGGAGCAGGAGCGAGTGGAAAAGAAGCAGGCTAAACGCGAGCAGATGATGAACCGCTCGTCTTACCGCATGATGGTGAAAACGGCAAAGTATATGGATAAATACTATCTTGATCCACTCATCGGACTGATTCCGGGAGGTGTCGGAGACACGATATCAAGTCTGGTAGCCCTGCCGTTCATATACTACAGCCTCTGTGTAGTGAAGTCCATTCCGCTGACCTTGGCTGTCATATACAACATCCTAATAGATGTCATGCTTGGAGCCATACCGGTTATCGGTAATGTGTTTGATATATTCAAGCGTTCGTATGTTGATAACTTGAAGCTGATTACGGGCTATATCGAGGATGATAAGGAGATTATCAATAAGGTGAACAAGAAGGCATTCTGGACGGCTGTGTTCATCGTCGTGCTTTGCTGGTTGATTTATGTGGTGATTTCGTGGGCCATCAGTTTGGGAACCAGGGTTTGGGATTGGATTGTTTCATTGTTCTAAAATGAGTCACTTATGTTGAGAGGTATCAAAACATTTGTCCGCAAAGACTGCGGACATAGATTTAAGGCGTTGGATATGGAGTGGAATGCTACTGCCGCTTCTTATCCTGTGAAATGTCCTAAGTGCGGTAGTATGAATACAAAGTAAAAATTTAGACAATGGAAAATATAGAGAAATTAAATGAACAGTTTTTGCATATTCAAGGGCTTTTAAGTAAGAAAGATTTTGCGTCAGCCTTTGAGATGCTTGACGAAATGTACAAGGAATATTTGGCTATGGACTGGATAGAGGAAGGTGTTTCTACCGATGCTGATGCTAACGAACAGCAGCAGGCATTGCATTATATCTATAAAGATTTTTACGCTCACCATCTTATAACCTATTATTGCCAATTATTCACGGCTTTGGTTTCACTTTTGGACGAAGCGGCAAAGTACAAGAATAATATAACAAAAGCATACGCTCATGTTGATAGCATTCTTGCAGAATTAGAAAATTTGGAAAAAGTAGCCCCAAGTGAGGATTCTCACCATAAACTATGGTTGGAACGTCGCGATTATAAGAATGTAAAGTCTGTGCTATCTGATTGCTGTGGGCTTCCACAATGTGGAATCTCGCAAGAAGATTATCAAGATTTTCTTTATACCTATAACCATCAACCAGATTTGCTTGATGATGAAGATACGGTTGAAGACGATGAAGATGATTATCTCGATATGGATGATTATGACGATATTGAAGACTACTTTGAAAAGAAGTCTTGGTGCAATATCCACTTTTATTGTTTAGGAGTAGTTAAAAGCTGTACCGTAGGAGGAAATATAAACTATCGCTCAATCATAGATAAACTTCAGCATGATATAGGGATAAGTCCTGAGGTGTGGCAGTTGAAGGATGATAGAGAATTCAAGGTCGTTAAGAAAATGGAGGCTTTAGTAACATCTAAGCTATGCAATTTTAATCCAACAATAGACATAGACCACAATATTTTGCCAACTTTGTTGGAACAGGTAGATAATTCCAATGCTCCACTTTCAATAGAAGTTGTTGCAACATTAAACTATAGAGAATTAGGTACTACTTGTATAGGATATGTTGTCTCTGGTAAACTAACCGTTGGAGATAAGGTTAAGTTAAACTTTGCCTTAGGTAATGGGGAACACGCTCCAGAACTTGATGATAATGATGTCCTTTCTGCTAAGGTGACATGGATTGAGACTAACGGAACAGAGCTCACAACTAAGGCGATAGCTAATCAGACCCTTAGTTTTGGCTTGGACATAGAAAGGTTTTTGTTGCCTGAGACAATAAGCAGTGTGGAACATTATAAAGTTTAAAAAATGAATAGCAACCCGTTGGCGGAATTAATTTAGTGCACACTTAATTCCAATGACCGATTCGGGTTAAAATTGGGCACGCAGCTTGCCCAACTGGGGAAAGCAGCTTTCTCATCATGGGCACGCTGCTTGCCCCGGATGGGCAGATTTGGTTCCCGATACCGGCCCGACACATTCCCATTTATGGAGTTCAGCCAACGCATGCAATTCCTGCCATCTGACAATTCCTCTCATCAGCAAACCATCCAGATGGAATTCCTCTTATCAGCAAACCATCCAGACAGTTGGCTGACAATCGCCAGATGGTTAACTATCTGTTTGTTAGAGTATTACAACAAAAAACCAGACAATCTGACAGTTTTTCCGAAATTCTCGCTTTTACTGAGATTCAGCGATATGGGCTACTTTTACTCATATCGACAAAATTAAATTAATTCCGCCAACGGGTACCTGGAATATTTGGAGAAGACGTTGAAGCGAAACGCTCCCTACAAGATACGGGGAGGAAGCTTTGGCGATGATAAAATAAAAGAAGTGTGTAATGTTAAAATAGTAGGGAAATATGAAGGAAAAATGGATGAAACTGATAGATGATGTAGAGAACGACCGTAGCTATAATGCTGATCCCAACTTCAAATTTGTAGACTTTCTAAGAGAAAAGTCAACGATAGAGGACAAGCGTGCCATCATTCAAGATGTGGAACGTCGTATCAAGAAGGTGGTGAATCGTGAGGATAATAATCCAGGTTGGTTCTTCCGTAACTTCAGTGATACGGAGCGGGATTTGCTGGATGATTTGCTCGGGCTTCGTGAGGTGACGCTCGACGAGATGATGCTTCATCCTACTGCTGCCGAAGTGGAACGATTGAGCAAGTTGAACGACAAACTCTACAAGCTCACCTTAGAGTGTTTTGAGCAGTGCCGTAACCTTTGGCTTACGCTCTACCGTTCGCCATACAAGGTGGACGACCGCTTCTGCTACGACTTGGACAGTACGCTTCGATTCGAGTATGCTGACAAAGACTCGGTCTTGCTTCTGGAAAATGATGACTATTACGGTTCCGACTTCGACTATATGATTCATCTGACAGATGAGTTGCTCAGTACAGGACATTGCAAGATGGATACCATCGTGAATGGTGCGTCTGCCAACTTTTTCGGCAACGAAGAGGATACGTTGAGAGAGTTGACTGATACGCTCGACGATGGCACGTCGTGGGCGGAAGGCTATCTGCACAACAAGGCGTACGACCATTTGTGTATCTGTTATGCGATGCATGCCTTGCATACTCATGAGCCTTGGTGCCTGCCTGATATTCTCCGCATGGATGATTTCACTATCAATGTGAAATTGAATTATAAGCGCAGCGTGTCAGAGCAGCGAGATATTCATTATCCTGATGTAAACGAGAATGACCCTCATTGGCCTGAGGGTTGATTTTATCTTTTATACAAGATGAATTTGCTATTTTTGCGAAACAATCTTTTCAATATAAGGAAACTGATATAATAATAAATATTTTATAAACTTCTGCTTTCGAAACCTATGTTTCGGAAATGATTGTATAGAGATTAATGATATTATTGATTATAATATCATACTAAGCGCTTTGATAATCAATACATTTATATTATCTTTGCGTTCGAAACCGTTGTTTCTGAAACGTAGGTTTCGAAAACGAGGTCCATTATACAAGATAGAAACGAAATTTTCAGTGGTTTTATCTTTTATACAAGATAAATTCGGGAACAAAGTTTCTTTTTTTTTATCTGCCATGCCACTATTTGGCACAGCTTCGTAGTATCTTTGCAACCGTAAAACAAAAATAATAATATGGCGACTATAGGGAAGACAGAGAAATTGAAGTGTATCTGCAATCCATGAGCCATTATGGACTTGTAGGGGTCGCAACTTATCAATACCTTTGTCCTGCCAAACCAGAATCGGTCATCAGGAATGCAATATCCACAAGCAGACGGGGCGATTGGGGGCTATAGTCCAAACACGAAAGGAATAGCTTATGTTTAGAGGAATGACAAAATTTGTCTGCGATGACTGCGGACATAAATTCAAGGGAATGGACTGTGAGTATTGCGCCACGGTGTTCACCGCCCCGGTAAAATGCCCAGAATGCGGCAGCTGGCACACCCGACCTTCTTCCGGTTTGTTTTTCAGTTCTAACAAATACATCTATAAGGAGATCTGGAAGACATTGGATGAAAAAATGAACAACACTGAAAAACAATAATATATGAACGACGGATTATTCTTTCGTCCCTTCGTCGGCTCGTCATACGCCGACGGAGGACTCTTCGGCAAGCGCATAATGGTGCTTGGCGAGAGCCATTACTGTGATGAGGGCTGCGCCGACTGCGGCGACTGCCTTCGTCATCGGGAGTGTATGGAGTTCACCAATGGTGTAGTGAAGCAATATCTCGACGACAGAGTGGAGCGGCAGAGATGGATGCAGACGCTGCTGAAGTTCGAGCGCTCGCTCGTGGGCAGGGAGACCGACCAGACATTGAGACAGAGGATATGGCAGTCGGTGGTGTTCTACAACTATCTGCAAGTGGCAATGGGAGGTCCGCGTGAGGCTGGTACTTCTGCGCAATACCGCCAAGCCGGCGAGGCACTGTTCTGCATGATGGAAAGATACCAGCCAGAATATCTCATCGCATGGGGCAACCGCCTGTGGGACAAGCTTCCCGGCGAGCGCTGGACCGACGGCAGGGACATCATCGTGGATGGCTATCGCGTGGCAACAGGGACTTATACCCTGGCAAGCGGCAGACGGGTGAAGGTGATGGCTGTGAACCATCCGTCGGTGGGCTATTCGTGGGACTACTGGCACAGGGTGATAACGGAATTCTTGGGATAAAGGAGACGATATGGACAACAGAGTGAAATTCTATAGCTGGCTGATAACGCAGCTTAGTCGCCGGCCCATGACATTTGCTGAGATTGCCGATGCCTGGATGGATGCTACGGCTAATGTTTACAGGGAGGAGCTGCCGCTGCGCACGTTCCACCGCTACCGCAAGTGTATAGAGTCGCAGCTTGGCATCATGGTGGAATGTGGCGGCAAGGCTGACGGCTATCGCTATTACTTGAAGAAAGACCCCGTGGAATGTGACGAGATAACGGAGTGGATGCTCAGTGCCTTGCGACTGGCATCGCTGCACGACATGCTGCAATACCACAACAAGGTGATGCTCGAGTCACCACCCCACAACTCCGAATACCTCGAAGACATACTCTCTGCTATAGACAAGCAGTATCTGCTAAAATTACACTACGCCACGCCATTCGGCGTGGAGAAGGACTTTGCCTTGTTGCCTGCTTTCGTGAGGTTATTCAAGCAGCGCTGGTATGTCATTGGAGTGAACGAGAAAGAAGAGGTGCGCTGTCTGCCGTTCGACCGCATAACCTTCATGGAGACAGTATGCAAGAAGCATCCTCTGCCGGCAAAGATAAAGCGGCAGCTCAACCCCGAAAACTACTTCGACGGTTGTTTCGGCATCATGCGTATGGAGGAGGAACCTATAGAGAAGGTGCGCATACGTGTATTCTATCCGGAATACAACTATATAGAGGAGGTGCCGCTCCACGACAGTCAGGAGAAGGTCGGCGAGTATGCCGACGGTGCGTATCGTGAATACACGCTCCGTGTGCGCCCCACCCGCGACTTCCTGCAGGAACTGCTGTGGCACGGACGCAACATCATGGTATTGAAGCCGGAAAACCTGCGGCAGAAGATGATTGCAATATTGAAAGACATGACGAAGAGCTACGAAACGGGAGAGTGTCTCAACGGGGAATAAACGCCTGACGCCCTAATGAATGATTTGGGGTAATCCTCATCACCTGTCCCATAGATTATAGTCGATGACACTGTTGTCATCCTGGCGGTTTGCCTTGCAGCCGCTTGGCTGACTTACAGTGTCATTCTCTTTATCAGCATCTTGGCTGCGGATGAAGAGCGATACTGCGAGTATGCAGACAAGCGCTGCCACGAGGGCAATGAGGAAGGAGATGATGCGGAGGTCACGTTGACTCCTCATGAAGCGATTGCGCAAGGCTTCTATACTGTCGGGGCGCTGCGAGGCATCCTTCACGGTGCATATCCGCGACATCCTGCGCAGTTTCTTGCTGCCCGCAGCCACTGCCATATCCTCCATCACCATACCGAGAGAATATATGTCAGCCCCAGGTTCGGCTACGGCACCCTCCAGAAGCTGCTCCGGGGCAAGGTATCTGTAAGTGCCTGCCGGCATCTTCAACACTCCAAAGAGGTCGCTGTCGGAAAGTCCGAAGTCTATTATCTTCACGTTCTTCCCCATGTGTGTCACCATGATGTTCGCCGGTTTTATGTCGCGGTGTATAATCTGCTTGCTGTGCATATAATCCAATGCGTCCATCATCTGCGACACTATTCTGAAGGCAAGTTCTGAGGAGAGTCTCTTTTCATCTATCAGCGTCTGCAGCGTGTCGCCGTCCACCTGTTCCATCACAATGGTATATCCCATGCCGGCAAAGCGCTCCATGGCAAAGGTGCGGCAGATGTACGGATGTTCGAGTTGCAGACCGATTTCAAACTCTTTCACTATCGCCTGCTGATATATGGGAGTGAGGAGGAAATCCTCTTTCAGACATTTCAGCATGTAGCGTTTGCCATACCTCGTGGCTGCAAACAGGCGTGTAGGTCCGGAATTTGAAACATAACACTCCTTGATGTTGCCAAATCCCTTCTCTTCAGGCATAGGGTCGGCAGCCATCTCCTTGTCTATCGACTCGGTGAAGCCTGATGTGTAGTCGCAGTCCAGAGAACCTGCAGCGTCGGTTATTTGTTTTGAATCGTCTTGCATAATGTAATACCATATCGGCAATCAGCCTGTTTATTTTTTCAGCTTCAATACGGTGAGTCCGCCGTTGCGGCCAGCCACGAAAGGCATGGTATGTTCGCCATTCCTGTCTATATACGGCAGCAGCAGCGGCTGTCCCTTGATGAAACATCCCGTGCAGAAGCGGTCGCCACTAAGCAGTTTGCTGTTTGCCGATGCCACCACCTCATATATGCTGTTTCCCATATAGCGCAGAGTTATCAGGCGGTTGGGGCTCCACCCTATCATTATCTCCATGCCTACGGTCAGTTCACCGCTCGTCAGCTGGTCTGCCATGAAGAAAGAGGAGTTGTATTTCGTACTGCTCTTCAGCCAAAACACGAAAGCCTTGTAGTCGGCATGTCCGGTGTATTGCGCCAACAGGTCGAGAGTGGAAATCCTCGGCTTGTGGTCGTCAGCCACATATCCGTACAGGCGCTTCATGGTGGATGCCGAAATATTCTTTCCAGCCTTCTTCCTAAGATACAGTGAAAACTCTTCAAAGTCGGTCGTCGTACTCAGAGACTTTCCGTATTTCTCCTCAATGAGCAGTTTCAGTTCTTCTATTTCTGGTGTCGTCATAATCAGTCTGTAATGATGTTCTTGAATAATTTCCAACCGTCGCTCGCCTTGTAGATGTTCACCCTTCCCTTGGGCACATGCACACGGCAGGTTCCGAAAATGCCCGTTCCTTCGATAGCAAAAGTCTTGGCATTGCATACCGGCGGCAGTTGGGCATCCACATATATGTCGGTGAGCGGACAGTCGGAGAAGGCATAGTCGGAAATCATCTCCGTCTTGCTGCCAAGGCGCACCACACGGAGCTGCTTGCAGCCCTGGAAGGTTGCCGTAGGCACCAAGCGCAGACCGCCCGGCATTTTCACCTCCTTCACCTTGCTGTCAATGAAGACGCCGGTACCGAGCGTGGTGATGTTGTCCGGAAACGTGAATGTCTCTATGCTGCACTCCCTGAAGGCGTAGTTGCCGATGAATGTGACAGTAGGCGGCAATGTATAGCTTCCGCTCTTGCCCATCGGGAACCATACGATGCGTGTGGCATCGGCATTGAGCAGCACGCCGTCCTTGCCGATATAATGGGTGTTGGCTCCTGACACGCTGATGCCCCGCAATGCCGAACAGCCGCTTGACGGCAATACGGATGCTGCCGATGCCGGTATGCTGATGCCTTCGAGAGCTGTGCAACGGGCAAAGGCATCCTTCTCTATCGTTGTAGTGCCAGTAGGCAAGGCTATCTTCACCAGACTTGCACAACCGGCGAACAACCCTTGTCCCACGACATTGTCTGAGGCATATCTAGAACCGTCGTAGGGGTCGCCTCCTGCAACTATCCTGGCATCCGTCAGGTCTGCATCAGAAAGTCTGCCTGCCGTCGCCGCATCATCAAGTCCACGGCCCATCATCTCTCTCAGACAGCGCAGGTCGTCGCCATTCAAAGCTCCCGCTATAGAGAGTCTGGTATAGGTGTACAGTCCCTTGCCCAACAACGAGCGCAGCTGTCCCGCCTCACCGAGCATTACGGCATCACCCGTGGTGAATGTTATCGGTGTTCCTATGGTTTCGCCCATCCGGCTCTTGGCGTATGGCCATATCAGATACGTGGCATTACGATTGAGGTCGGAAATCAAGAGAGTCTGCCGTCCCTTGCCTTTCTGACAGTCTGTGAGCTGTACTCTCTGTCTGTCTTCGGCAGCAGAGGAAAGGGCATACAGGCATCCGGTCTCCGTTATTGTCTCTCCGCCATCGTCGGTTATCTCATAACTGACAATCACGCTCATCGGTCCGTGGCTGACGATGCTTGCCTCGCTCACCGATGGCTTCTCGTTGGGCAGCGTTGTGAAGGTCATCGTGTTTCCATCTACTGTCGTCCTTCCGTTGTAGCCCTCAAGCATATAATAATAAGTGGTGGCAGGGATGAGTCCTGTGATTCGTGCCGTAGCCGACGGGGTGTTGCCGCCGGCAGCTGGTATCGTCTGACTCATCTCCTCCGTCATGCCGTATCTGAAACACAGCTGCGGCATCTCCGTCTCGCCTTCTACCATGGCAGAACCATTAAGCGTGGCTTCCGTACGTGTAATTTCTGTGGCTGGCAGCGTGGCGATGTGCGGCTCCAGATAGTCGGGTTTGTCGCTGGCACACGAGAAGAGGCAAGCGACAAGCAGCATGCAACAAAGAGCCGACAGCTGCTGACTGGCAATTCGCCACAAGGATATATGACGAGCGTTACGCCATATTATTGGTATGCATTTGTCATTTCTCATTCTTATCCCTCCATAGTTTTATACCCACACCAAGACTTCCCTGCCATTGCTTCCCGGCAATGGTGACGGCAGATGCCGACACGGCGATACGACCGAACGACAGGAGCGCACCAGCCTCGCCTGCCACTCCCTTATGGGTAAGTCCGTTGTTCTGCATATATCCGCCGCCCTCGCTCTCTGCCAACTGCCATGCCACGGCACTGCGACCATATCCAATGCCCTCGAAGAGAGACAGGTTTCTGGTCAGACGGTGTACTGCTCCGGCGGTCACGGTGTAATGGCTTTTGGCAGTATTGCCGGAATAATATGGTTTCTCTGCTGCTCCGCCTATGCTGCCATCTTTTGAGCAACTGCCGCGAGTGGTGCCTATACTACCAAAATCGGTGCTGGCATGAACAAAGAATCCATGGCGACGCATCATGGCAAAGAAGACTCCATACGACGGTCCGTTGTCGTGGGCGCTGACGGTGGCAAGGGCATATAGGGACAAGGGCAATCTGGGTCTGGTCTTGGCCACGGTGACGGTATCTACTACTGTCCTCACCTGCACGATGGTGTCGTGGTGCTCCGTAACGGTGGGCTTCGGCAGAGTCAGTTTCATCTCATAGGTCATGCGGCTCTCCAATGCCATCCCCAACTTATAGTCGCGAAGCACGCCCCAATCCGGATGCTTCAGCGTTATCATCTTGGTTCCCTTCGGCAGATAAAGCCATATCTCGCCCACCTCGTCCTTGCGCTTCACTATGCCCAAAGGTGTGGAAAAGGCAAAGTCAGCCGGAGCCTCAACCTTCACCAGGGCACAAGCCTCATCATTGAGGTCGCGCACGCTGTTGACAAAGGCACTCACGTCGTTTGGCAGGATACGGAAACTGCTCACCGAGAATTCTTGTGAGAGCGCACTGCCTGCACTAAGCAGCCATAAGCAGACGACAAAGAGCAGTCTGCCGGCATTGCCAAAGGATGATGTTCTTTTCATATATTATATATAGTGAACTCGTATTTTATATAGTGAACTCGTTATATTATTCTTCTTTATCCCGAATCGGTAAGCAAACCAGTTGGGGAGGATATTCATAGTCCTGGATTTCTGCTGACGCATTTGTCACTGCAGATTGAAATCCTGTATGCTTATCACGTCAGCACCGTCGGCAACAGTGGATGCCGGCTGCCAGGTGCGGACATGAATCACGGGCATCGACTTGTCTGTGAAGTCCCACAACAGGAACAGATACCCGTCGTCGCTGTAGCGGTCGCTGCTGTAGCGCTGCCGCAGCGTTACGCCATAGATGCCGTCCATCGTGGGATGGCGAAGGATGCGGAAACCGGAGAACTTAACGTTAATCTTACTGTTTGAGGCAAACACCTTGGTGAGGCGTGCCATATATTGCTGCTTGGAGTGGATGGCGTAGCTCACCCGTGGTTCTGCTATACACTTGCCGTCTGTCGTGGCTGTCTTCACCACATTGCCCACGATAATCAGTGCCTTGTCGCTGAACACCTGGCGCAGGAAATCAATGTCTTTTGTAGTGTATGCAGAGCGCAGATGCTCACAGTAGTTGAGTATCGTGTGGCGCCTCTTGGCATCCTGCTCCGTCAACTTGCCCTGCAATATCTTCGATGCCTCCTTGAAGAACGCATGGTCTTTCGCTATGGTCTTCAGTGGCACTTGTGATATAGACAGGCTTCTCAGCCCTGCTCCCGACGGCTTTGAAGCACCTCCGCCGGACAAGGATCCGGATGCCTCGCCATACTCCTGTCGGGCAGAAGCCTCGTCGGAGGTGGCAAACCGTGCCGTAGTTCCTGTGGCAACCTGTTCTGGGATACTCGCCTTACCCTCGTCAAAGAAGGTCACGATGCCCTGGCGGTCGATATACCCTTCGCGCCTGGAATCCTCTTCTCTGAAACGGAGCCTGCCGCCGCGATAGCGGGTATCGATGATGCAGCCACGCAGGGGCACTGCAAACACCACGTTTCCCCTGTCGTCCTCAACGACATATTTCTTTTCCTTTCCGGCAAATGCCTGTTCCACCAATTCCAGTCCCTCGCTCACGCCATACCTCGTCTCGCTCTGTGGCTTGCCTTCTTCAGTGAGAGCAGGCAGCCACAACGCCACGAGCCACAGACAGAGCAAGATGGCAAAGGCGGACAATATGCTGATAGTCTTCTTCATTTACGGTATAAGGTGTTTTATTGCCATTCCTTTATGTCCCCACCTATCTCTATTCTTATATTGTCGGGATTGTTGGGGATAATCAGGTTCACGAGATGCTCCATGCCGGGTTTGAACTGGAACTTGCTTTCATACAGATAACTCATGTTGTGCATGACGACTTCGATGAGCGGCATGCGGTTCTCTATGCGCTGCGGCACGATGATGGCAGAATACAGGTAGTCGCCGTCGTGATGTGCAGTGATAGTCTGCCTTACAGCCTTCGCATTGCGTGTTGCCACCCCTGCCTGAAGGTCTATCGTTGCCTCCGGCACGGTGTTATGCACATATACGGTGGCGTTTACAGGCATCTCGCCCTCAAAGTCCTCACCTTTTATCAGCCTTATCGTGAGTTTGCTCATGATATGTCTGAAGATGAGGTTCACCGGTTCGTCGGATGCCGCCACGCCCTTACATGTGGCATGGAGCAGGTCGCTCGCCTCATAACCGCCGGGGGCTGTGGCTGTCTTCTCCGTGGTCTGGTCGAGACTGACGCTGAACGGCTGGTCTTCGATGCTGCTCAGGCTGTTGATATATGGATAGTAGGCATACACATTGTATGTGCCATCGTCCCAATACAGTGTTCTGGCTGCCGTCCACCCGTTGCCGCTGAATGTCATTGCCTCGTTGTTCACCACGTTGCCACCCAGCTGCAGTGGCTTGTCTGCCTGTGCCACGAAGATGCCCACCTTGTCGCCTTCCTCAAAATCCGTTGCCGCAGCATCCACCTTCTGGGCGGGATGGCTCATCACCAGCTTCATCTCCATGTTTTCTGTATCTGTCGGCTCATCCGTAGGCAGGATGTCCTGGCTGCACGATGTCACCCCGGCTACGGTCAGCACCAATGCCATATATATAATAGTATGTATCTTCATCTTCTAATCTAAATTGTATCCAATGGTCATTATCTGTGTCTTCTCACCTTCGCCATACGCAGCGGACTGCCCCTGCGTATCACGGGTCTGTGCTGATAGGTGGTGGCAGACCGCTGCGATGCCCTACCCCATGTCGAAACCCTGGCTGGACTTTGCGCCACACCGACGTCACGCTTGTCGTGCTTCACGAAATCTTCAAACGAGAATGTCTCTCCGGCATATCGCTTTATCCTCTTCACGATACTCTCGCGGCTTATCGTGTTGTAATATGGTATGTCGTTGTTCATACATGAGTTCTGCTCTGAACGGTAGACACCGCGGGAGTGCATGAAACCGCCTTCATACACGTCAACGATATCACTGTAGCGGCTGTCGCTTATGAGATGGCTCCACCCCACTCCATGTATCTTGCCCGACAGCGAGAGGTTGTCATACCATCCATAGCTCTTGGCGGTGTTCAGTTCGTCTACGTGGCCGCAGCAGCTGCATCCGCAAGCGTCGATGAAGGCGTTGTGGCAGATGGCTTCCTCACCGAGCTTTCCGAAGCCATGACCGCCTGCCTCATGCTGCACCACGCCCCGGGAGTCGAGAGGATAGCCGTAGGTGCTGAGCGGACAGAAGGAGATTGCCGACCCGTCTGCCCACATCTGCGTTATGCCGCCATAGTCGGTGGAGTTGGGCACTACGATGATGAGAGTCTGACAGAGGTTGTCTTTCGTAACGGTGGGTGCTCCCAGGGCGTAAGAGAATATCTCGTCGTATTCGGCTTTCAGTCCGGAGCCTCCCGTAAAGGTGGTGCCGAAGCGGTTGTAGCGGATGGTATTCACCGAACCGATGCCTGACTCCGTAGACAGCGGCATGGCGGTGTAGACGTTGAAATACTGGCGGTAGGTCTTGTATGGCTCTATACCGAAGAAATATTCCATCTCCTGATTCATCACTTTCAGATATTCGCCAGAGGCTATTTCGTTGGCGTCATAACCGTCGCCAAGCAGTACGATGTTGATGCCACCACGGTTGCCGCGTGTCGCCTTCTGTAGCGTCACCCATTCGTCCTCGCCATACTGGTAGCCATACTGCGAAACGCTGCATTCATGGGTGTAGTCCTTGTCTTTCAACAGGAACACCACCTTTCCGTCGCGCTTGCTGCCGGAGCTTTTCGACGTTGCCTTGATGGTGATTGTAACATTAGTCTTCTTGTTGCCGCTCATTGGCGACACCTCACACCAGTCTGGCTTGCTTGCCACCTCCCATTCGCCTTCGGCATTGACGGTGACGGTCTGCTCATGCTCCGTACTGAGGGCGCAAGCTACAGAGGGGCTACATGTCAGTTCGTGGTGGGCGGCGATGCGCTTGAAGTCGCACCAGCCCTGTGCTGTCTGATAATGGGCTACGGCAGAAGACGGCACCTCAACGGTGAAATTGTCCTTTGCCACTCCATCAAAGGCACCGCTTTCTATACGGGGAGGCATAGTGCCACGACATACTATCGAACCGATTCCAAAACAACTGTTAAATGCTCTCTGGCGTATCGTCTCCATAGACTCAGGGAAGACGACACCCTCGAGCATCTTGCAACCCATAAATGCCTCCACGCCAATACTTAATATACCTTCCGGGATATTAAGGACGCCAGTGATTCGATCATTGTTGGCAAACGCATAACTACCTATATGCTCAACCTCCGATGGTAATTTCAGTTCGCCGGAGAAATCATTATTGAAAAAGGCGCGCTCTGAGATTGTCTTAAGATTTTTTGACAGGTGAAGTTCTCCCTTGAATTTACAGTTATTGAAAGCCAAAATGCCTATATTCGTTATTCCGTCGTGAAGAGTAAGCGTACCATTGAAACCACATTCGCTGAAAGCTTCCACCGGAATTGTTGAGATACCTTGCGGTATCGTTAACGAACCTGTCAGTCCTGGACAATATGAAAAGGCACTACGTCCCAGATACTTCAGTTTCTCGGGTAGTCGCAGCTCGCCATAAAGCCCAGAACATCCAGCAAAGCAATACCCTCTAATCAATTCGAGATTGTTGGGCAGCACGAGGTTTCCGGTCAGACTGGAACAACCTTGGAACACTCCACCATAATAATCTGTACCCTCATCTGCAGAATCATCGTTCCAGTTATTTCCTAATTTCTTCAATGTGGAGGGGAGCGTGAGCGTGCCATTCAGTCCGCTACAGCCATTGAAAGCACCGCGTCTTATCTCGGTCACTCCCTCAGGAATAATAAGCGAACCGGTGAGGGTGTTGCATCCATAGAAAGCATTGCCACCAATAGCCCTAAGATGGTCGGGGAGTATAATACGGTTAAGAGTATGACTACCACCGCCTGTCTGCTGATAATAGAAAGCGCTACCCGGTATCTGGTCGTCATATCCTTCTTCGCCCTCACCTGGTTTGCAAGAAGCCTTGATGCGCACTTCTTTAAGATTCAGGGCTGAGAGTCTCGGCATGTGGTCGCGCATGAAGTAGAAGTCCTCGGAGTTTATCTCGCCGGTAATCTTCAGATTCTTCACTTTTTCATAGTCCTTGCCAATGGCTGCGATGGCGTCTTTCAGTTTGCCGGGAGTGGAATTCACCACGATATATTCCTTTGCCGTGGCGTTGTGGCTAACGAGGTCGCTTTCCCATTCGCTGATGCTCGTCGACACAAGCGTCAGCTTATACTGGCCGCTGACTTCCTGCTTGTCCACCTTGATACTGAAGTTCATCATATAGCCCGCCTTGTATTCAAAGGCGGCTGGCTTGGAGAATTTGAATGGCGTTCCGCCGATGGTGATGCTGAAGAGCGTCGTTCCGGCGGATACGGTCTGCGGCACCACGATGGCGCGCCACTCGTTGCCGGTGCGCGACGGTATCGTGGCTGTATTCTCCACATCGCCCGCCACGCTAACAGTGCCCTCTGCAAGGTTGATGCTTGCCTTGCGTGCCACGTTTGGCACGAGCACTATTTTCTCCGTGCTTGCCCATTCCTCGGCGGTGAAGCCCGAACCTTGTACCAGGGTGACACGGGCGTTCGACATGCGGTGTGATAACGGCAAGCGTATCACACTAGTGGTAGGAGCCACGTCGGCTACCTTTCCCCACAGGAAGTCGCTTGCCTCGTAACCGCCCATCTCGCCATCGGCAGAAGGTTTGCTCTGGTCTTTCTGCACTTCAAACTGATAGTCGTCGATGCTCTCGGGTGCGGCAAACGGATAATATCCATATACGTCTATTGGCGTATGCTTGTCTTTCCAATACAGATCGTAGGCACCGGTCCACTTGTTTGCAGACTCATCGAAGGTGTAGCGCACGTTGTCGCCACGGTTGCCGCTGGGTTTTCAAAGTGCCAGGCTTGCCGCCCTCGTAGTCCACCACATACACGCCCATCATGTCGCCGTCGCAGAAGCCGCTGTCGTTCACTCTCATCACTGAGAGCTGCTCGATGTCTGCCGCCAGTCTGATATTGGCGCCATCGTTCTGCCCACCGTCCTCAAAGAGGCTGTCGCTGCAGCTGCTGAGCGTTGCTGCCACTATGGTGATGATATAGAAGATGATGTTCTTGCTTATCTTTTTCATATTTGTCTTTTTTCTATTCCGGTTCTGCTACTCCGCCATAATCAACGCCGTCGTCCTGCCATTTCACGATGCTGGCATTTATACCACTGTTTGTCTTGCCCAATGTCACTGTCAGCTGGTAGCTGTGTCCCTGCTCCAAGGCTTTTAGCTTAGGGTCCTTCGGCAGGTGGTAATCCGTACCATCCACCGTCACCGTTATCAGGTAGCCGTCGTCCAGGGTCTGCGGCACTACGAGCGCCTTGTATCCGTCGTTGTCTTTCATCGGTATGACATAGCCCTTGCCGCCGGTGGCTGTCACGATGCCGGAAGCTATATTGGCGACGGCCTGCGTCTTCACGTCGTTTATCTTTACGCCGACATTTGCTTTCGCCAACGAGGCGGCGGTAAATCCCTTGCCGGCAGCCAGAGTGATGACGACCTGCGCCATCATGTGCTTGGCTCCGATGTTCACGGCTTCTTCGCTCGGCGCCACATCAAGGGTCTTGCCGATGAGCAGTTCGCTTGCCTTGTAGTCTGCCCCTGCACTTTGGTCTGTCTTCACGCTCCACGGCAGAGCATCAACACTCGCTATCGTGGCGGTGTATGGATAATACATATAGAAGTCGGCATGCGTAATGTCGTCTTTCCAGTATTCCTGCACCGCTGAGGTCCAAGTGCCATGAAAGGTATACATGCTGTTGTCTATATAGTTGCCTTGGGTCTTCAGTCCGACCGCAGAACCGTCGGCATTGCGGTTTACCACAAACACGCCTATCCTGCCGCCCGTCTCGAAGGCATTGTCTAAGGCACGTGCCTCCGGCATGCTGCTGATGCGTATCGGCAACTGCTCCACCGGTTCAGGTGGAGTTGGCGGCGTGACAGGAACGTCGTCGACTCCGTTCTCTGACGAGCAGGCACACAACATCCCGGCACAAGCCGACATGATGATATGTTTCAGTGTAGAAGTATCTATGTAATTCACCATTCTTAGTTCTTTTCTTCTATAAGGGCATCACGCATCAAAACAGAAACGAGCCCTTCTTTTTCTTGCTTTTCGTTTTTTTAAAGCGTAAAGGTAAACAATTTTTATGAATATTTCGGTTCTGCCCTCCACTTTTTATGATAATGAACTATTATGGACTTGACTGATATGTCAATATTTACTAATTTTGACGACAGAAAGTGTGAATGTTATAAAGCAAGTATAACAAAATAACTATTGGAATTATGAAAAAACTACCAATCCTATTATTGGCTGCATTACTGACGCTTTGTTCATGCAGCAAGAGTTATCAAGAGTTAGTCAACGAGAAAGTGGAACAATACAAGAAAGAGGGCAAAATCATCCTTAACAAATCCGATGACCCTACCGGCAAAGAACACTATATCGTGTTTGCCGATGCTAAACAACAGTCTATCGGCGTGGACACGCTGGGAGAAGAGGCGCTGGTAATAAAGCTCGCTGACGTGAAAGAACAGGAAATCGGTCTCTCAGACGCTCAAGGCAGCGACACTTTTTCTATATATAGCACAAAGAGTGAACCGAAAGCGACAAGCATCCACGTCGTAGACAGCACTACTTTCAAGGACATCGGTTACAATAATGAAGAGGAAATGACAGTGGAGTGCTATAAAGACAAATATATCCTGATGACCAGCAATAAGGATGATTATGTCAGAAACAAGATTTTCTTCTTCAAACAGCCTTCTGTGATTTTCAATTCCTTTGACAATAAGATCGAAAAGGCTGACAATGGAGACCTGAACATCACTATAAAGTCTTCTGAGATGTTTGGAATGACAATGCTCGATCAGGAGTATGTACAAGCGATATTCCACGTAACACTAAATAGCGACGGTTTCATAAAGAAGCAAGACGACAATGTGAATTTCGGTGGGATAATGATTCCGACAAGTGCCTACGGCGATAATGAACAAATGGAACCATATCTCAACAGGATAGAAAACGACAGGGAGTCAAACTTTGACAGGGCATTGGAAAAAGAAAACGAATTCTTGGAGGAATGGCTTGTCAGCCACCCGGAGTACAGGAATTTGACTTTCTGTGAGCAGATTACAATATGTCACCAGGAGACCGGATTCAATTTCGACATCAACGGCAAAGCATGCAGAGAAGCCGGACAATGATAGATGCCGGGCATACCGAAAGTAAAACGACCGCAAGTATTGGTTGACATTGCCGTTACAAAAGCCCGGCATCGTTCCATTTCGGAATACAGGTATGACTTAATATCTGAGGTTACACGTTTGCAAACAACCAATAGCAACTCAATAATCAACTGCGCCATGCTTCTTTCTCTTGGCTATATCAGTGAGGCTACAACCTATGCCGAGTCATGTGGCGGTGGCGGTTCGCCAGGCTCTGGTTGGAGACGTGACAAGGATGAAGACGATGATCATTGGTGGCGCAGGTGCATTGCAGTATCGGATGCGATGATGCGACCTGCGAAGTATCGGATGCGACGTGGCAGATGATATAAGCAAGTGACTCTTCAGATAAAATGTCATTACAATTTTATCTGAAGAGTCACTTGTAAAGAACGACCGAAAGAACGACTTAAAACGACCGAAAATAGCCGAGAACGACCGCAAGAACGACCGCAACGACCGCAAAAACGACCGCACTCCTACAGTACGATGCTCATTGTCAATATCGTAATCAGGCATGGGGAAGAAACGATTGCGTTGTTCAGTGTAAATCTTCTTGATGCCACGTCCTACGGTATCAATCATGTTGAAGTTGACCATGCCTCGGCATAAGCATTCGTTGCGATAGTGAAACTGAGGACCTTTATGCTCCAAAGCATTCTCTATGGTGCCGGGAATAAAGCTACCGCCATTGCCATTGTATAAGGTGCTGTTGCGTATCTTGCCCAACACCTTATCTACAGTCAAGATGAAAGGAATGGAGAAGTGTTCATAATCTTGCACAATACCTTCTTCATCTTCCCAAGTCCAAGTGATTTGGGCTACGGCAGGATATATGCTTATTTGTATGTCTGGTGATTTGCCTCCAGTAATTTGTGCCGTTTCAAACGGCACAAATTATATGAAGGCTTTGATATCATATCAA
>ERZ1026772.405-NODE-405-length-32119-cov-6.592128_pt1 | contig 32119 bp, 25 predicted proteins | sample MGYA00380124_ERZ1026772 | MGnify/ENA primary metagenome ERZ1026772 (study PRJEB33269, sample SAMEA4719760) | human gut metagenome | biome: human-associated habitat; feature: organic feature; material: feces | place: Cameroon | collected 2013-10 ...
CCTTTTCCACCATATCGCACTTCTGATAGTGGAATACAAAACAGCGCATTTTCGGATTGAAGCTTAAATGCTCCACCCTGCCAAGCAGCATTGGAATATTCTGCACCTGAATCTGCGCATCGTCCTTTAAGGTAAACACAATCTGACTGTTTTTTCCTTTGACATCGATCATATCCAGCTTATGTGCTGCCACACGGATCAGGGCAATCCGTAAAAGATTGTCAGCCTCCGTCGGAATCACCCCGAAACGATCCAGCAGCTCTTCCTTCATATCATCGCACTCCGCCTGGTTCTCGATACCGGCAATCCGCTTGTAAATATCCAGCTTCTGCACCTCATTCACGATATAAGACGGTGGAATAAAGGCATCCACATCGAGGTCTACCGTAGTAAGGAAGTCTTCCTTCGTGGGGATTCCCTTCAGGGTTTTCACCGCTTCGTTCAGCATCTTACAATAAAGATCGTAGCCGACGGCCTGCATATGTCCGTGCTGGCTCGCTCCCAGAAGATTTCCTGCGCCACGGATTTCCAGATCCCTCATGGCAATTTTGAAGCCGCTTCCCAGATCCGTAAATTCCTTAATGGCAGCAAGACGCTTCTCTGCCACTTCCTTCAGCATCTTATCCTTCTTATACATGAGGAACGCATAAGAAGTACGATTGCTTCTTCCCACTCGTCCCCGGAGCTGGTAAAGCTGGGACAGTCCCATATTATCCGAATCGTGGATAATAATGGTATTGACATTGGAAATATCCAGTCCGGTTTCAATAATCGTCGTAGATACCAGTACGTCAATGTCCTGATTAATAAAGTCAAACATGATCTGTTCAAGCTGCTTTTCCTGCATCTGTCCATGGGCAAACGCTACATTGGCTTCCGGGACAAGCTGCTGCACCTGGGCGGCCACATCTGCAATTTGATTGACACGGTTATAAACATAATAGACCTGTCCGCCCCGTGACAGCTCACGCACAATAGCCTCCCTTACCATTTCATCATTGTATTCCATGACATAGGTCTGAATCGGAAGGCGGTCATTCGGTGCCTCCTCCAGAACGCTCATATCCCGGATACCGATGAGGCTCATATGAAGGGTTCGCGGAATCGGTGTTGCAGTCAGTGTCAGAACATCCACGTTTTCCTTCATCTTTTTGATTTTCTCTTTATGGGCAACGCCAAACCGCTGTTCCTCATCAATAATCAGAAGTCCCAGATCCTTATATTCCACATCCTTTGACAGAACCCTGTGCGTACCGATCACAATATCCACCATGCCCTTTTTCAGGTCTGTGATGGTCTTCCTCTGCTCTGCCGCCGTGCGGAAACGGGACAACATGTCGATTCTCACCGGGAAATCCTTCATCCGCTGTACAAAGGTATTGTAATGCTGCTGCGCAAGGATCGTTGTCGGGACAAGATAAACCACCTGTTTTCCTTCCTGTACCGCCTTAAACGCCGCACGGATGGCAATTTCCGTCTTGCCGTAGCCGACATCCCCGCAGATCAGGCGGTCCATGATCTTCGTGCTCTCCATGTCCTTTTTCGTCGCATCAATGGCAAGCAGCTGATCCTCCGTCTCTTCAAAGGGAAACATCTCTTCAAATTCCTTCTGCCAGACCGTATCCTTTCCGTAAGGATAACCGTTTTTCTGCTGACGCGCCGCATAGAGCTCCACCAGATCCTTCGCCACCTCGCCTGTTGCTTCCCGGACCTTTGACTTGGTTCTGCTCCACTCCTGTGTACCGAGCTTGTTGAGCTTTGGCTTTTTCGCATCTGCAGACGCATACTTCTGGATGGCATCGAGCCCCGTTGCCAGCACATAAAGGTTTCCGCCGTCCCGGTACTCAATCTTGATGTAATCCTTCGTGACCTTGTCGACCTCTACCTTTTCAATTCCCTTATAGATCCCCAGCCCATGGTTTTCATGAACCACATAATCTCCAATGCTTAATTCATTGAAATCATTGATTTTCCGGCCTTCATAGGTCTTCTTTTTCTTCCGCTTCTTCTTTTCACTGCCAAAAATATCGCTTTCGGAAATGACCGCAAATTTAAGCAGCGGATATTCAAAGCCCCGGAGCACACGCCCATAACAGGTCATAATTTCCCCCGGCTGGAGCTCCCGTTCCGGATCCCCGGAATAAAATGCAGTAAGTTCAGCGTCCTGAAGATCCCTGGCAAGACGCTCTGCCCTTGTCCTCGAACCGGATAACAACAGAATTCTGTACTTATTTTTCTTGTACCGCTTCAGATCCTGCACGAGGGATTCAAAGCTATTATTATAGGAAGAAATACTTTTCACCGTCATGTCACTTTTAAGTGACGGCTTCAGCAGCTTTCCGGTAAAGCTGTTCTTCATATCAAGTGCAGACAGATACGCAGCATGTCCCCTCGAAAGCCGCGCTGCAGTCTCTTCCAGTGAAAACAGCAGATTCATCTGTCCCGGCAGAATGTATCCCTTCTCGGCACGATGAACCATGCTCTCACGGAACTCTGTCTCTACCGCCTTTGCATGCTCCTCGATATGAGCCGGTTCATCCAGGAAGAAAACAGTATCTTTCATATCAAACAGCTCCAGAAAAGAAACGGTTTCTTCATAGAAATAATTCATATAGCCGTCCAGGTTCGCCGCATTCCCGAATTCCATCACCTGCTCTTCGAGTTCTTTGACATGCATGGCAACCCGATGGGCTTCCTCGGTATGAAATTCATCCCAGAGCTTTTGTTCAAATGCTGCGGCTTCCTTTTTGATCTTTTCCATCCCGGTCTTTAGCTGGTTTTTCGAAAGCAGCATTTCGGTCGCAGGATATACGGTGATTTCAGACAATTTTTCAATGGATCGCTGGCTCATCACATCGAAGCTCCGGATGGATTCGATCTCATCTCCCCACAATTCAATTCGATAGGGATTTTCTTCTGTCAGGTCGAAGATATCCACAATACCGCCACGCACACTGAACTGCCCTGGTGTTTCCACCTGATAGGTTTTCTCATATCCCATTTCCACAAGACGCAGAGCAATCGCCTTTTCATCAATAATGCTCTTTCCATCAATATGGAGCAGATACTGTTTCCAGATATCGAGGGAAAGCTGCGGTGCCATCAGGCTGCTGAAGGTGGTAATTACCGTAGCCGGCTTTCCCTCCAGAATCCGACGCAACGTCTTAATGCGCTCCTTCGTAAGCTGATTTCCATGAATATCCGCCTGATAGAAAATAAGGTCCCTCGACGGATAAACGACGGCCTCCCGGTCATAAAACCGCTCATCCTCTAAAAGCTCCTTAATCCGCTGGTCGCTATAGGTGACGAAGATCCGGTTCTGAAACCTCCCCTCCGAGAGTCCGTAAGCCATATGAAGCTTCTGGGATTCGATGCATCCCGTAAGCGCTACACAGCCGTTTTCTTTATCCAATTGTTTCTGAATCTCTTCAAATTCGCCGATTTCCCATAGTGGCGCGAGCAATGTGTTCATTTACTTCTCCCTGCGATTGTATTCGTTCATCGCCTGATCTATATTTCCTGCAAGAATCAGATTTAATGCTTCCTTCGCCTTTGTAATCCCTTCCTGCATCAAAGGCTGCTCTTCTTTGGAAAAATGTCCCAGTACATAGTCGGCAAGATCATAGCCCTTCGGCTTTTCACCGACACCGATCCGGATCCTCTTAAAATTCTCGGTTCCGAGCTGTCCAATAATGTTCTTTAAACCATTATGCCCACCGGCTCTTCCTTTCTTGCGGATACGGATGCCTCCGGGAGATAAGGTGATATCATCCGATACCACAATCAGCTCACTCTCCGGATCTACCTTATAATAATCTGCAAGCGGACGGATACTTTCACCGCTTAAATTCATAAAAGTCAGGGGCTTTACCAGAAGCACCTTCTGACCGCCAATCATTCCTTTTCCGGTCAGTGCCTTCAGCTTCACATCCATGACATTAATATCATATTCTTCCGCAAGTGCATCAATGAATGCAAATCCGATGTTATGTCTTGTATTGTTATATTCTTTCCCGGGATTCCCCAGTCCTGCAATCATATACATGGTTTTCTCCTTTTCCTTCAGCGCGAATCGGTTTTATCTTAGCACATTCGTCTGAATTTAGGAAGAGGAGGACTTCAGTTAAAATTCCATGCAGAGCATTTCGCTTTATGGAAATTCCAGTGGAATTCCCCAAAGTGGAATTCTCTAAATTAAAAAGGATGAACCAAACGGTCCATCCTTTTTAATTTTATAATTTCATTACAACTGTTCATTATCTTCTTTTTATGTCACACTGCTTCGTGACAGACTGCCTGCAGTTCTAAACTGCCTGCCGCTTTTCTTCCTCATCATCCAGCAGATTTTTCATGCTCTCTAAGCTGATTAACAACGTGGAGGTGTTATGAAGCAGGGCAGACATCGTCGGAGGAATCAGTCCCATCACACCTAAAACAATCAGCGTGGAATTAATACCGATAATTCTGCGGTAGTTCTTATGAATCCGCTTCATCATGGCTTCACTTAAGCGGCGCAGGGTAATGATCTCACGCAGATCATCTGCTGCAATGGTAACATCTGCAATTTCTCTGGCAATTTCAGCCCCATCACTGATGGCAATCCCAACATCCGCCTGCGAAAGTGCAGGGGAATCGTTGATTCCATCGCCAATCATAATAACCTTACGTCCGTCGGCTTTTTCTTTCCCGACAAAGCCTGCCTTATCCTCCGGAAGCACTTCGGAATAATACTCGTCCACGCCAACCTTACCGGCAATATTGGACGCGATCCGGTCACTGTCTCCGGTCATCATCACAAGCTTTTCAAGTCCAAGCTCACGCAGGGATTGAATAACCATAGCCGCTTCCCGGCGCAAAGGATCCTCGATCGTAATAACTGCAGAGAGCTTTCCATCAATTGCCATATAGAGATGGGAGTACTCCTCCGGCAGATGATCGAACAGCTCCTGCTTTCCTTCCGGAATCTCAGCCCTTTCATCCTCGAAGATAAAGTGATAGCTGCCAATCACAACCTTCTTGCCTGCAATCGTGGAAGAAATTCCATGTGCTACAAGATATTCCACTTTGGTATGCATCTCTTCGTGTACCAGATTTCTTCTGGCTGCCTCACGAACCACTGCCTTTGCCATGGAATGAGGAAAATGCTCCTCAAGGCATGCTGCAATCGTTAGCAATTCATCCCTGGACTGATCGCTGAACGGCACAACATCCACAACGGTAGGCTGCGCCTTGGTCAATGTCCCTGTTTTATCAAAAACAATGGTTCTGGCGTCTGCCATCGCCTCGATATACTTACCACCTTTAACCGTAATCTCATGACTGCTCGCTTCCCGGATTGCTGACAGTACTGTTAACGGCATTGCCAACTTCAGAGCGCAGGAATAATCCACCATTAAAACAGACAGTGCTTTGGTTACATTACGGGTAAGCAGCCATACCAGCCCGGTTCCCAGGAACGTATATGGAACAAGCCGGTCTGCCAGATGCTCCGCTTTACTTTCCAATGAAGATTTCAGCTTCTCGGATTCTTCAATCATTGCCATGATCTTCTCATATTTACTGGTTCCATTTGCCTGTTTTACACAGACTGTAATTTCTCCTTCTTCAACAACCGTTCCTGCATAGACAGAGCTTCCCTCTTTCTTACGCACCGGAACAGACTCTCCGGTAAGGGATGCCTGGTTCACCATCGCCTCTCCATCTGTTACCACACCGTCAAACGGAATTACATTACCCATATGGATCCGTACCAGATCCTTCGGCCGGATCGTTTTAGAGGAAACCTGAATTTCCTGCCCATCTTTTACAATCCAGACCTTATTGATATTTAAGGACATACTTCTTGCAAGATCGCCCACGGATTTCTTATGCGTCCACTCCTCCAGGATCTCACCAATTCCCAGAAGGAACATTACAGAGCCGGCTGTATCAATATCTCCACGGAACATGGATACCCCGATCGCCGTTGCATCCAGCACCGGTACTTCAATCTTTCCTTTGCAAAGCGTGCAAAGACCGTTCCACAGATAGCGGACCGATTTGATTACCGCAATTCCTTCCCTGACCGGCAGCGGCATCAGAAGTCTTGTTCCGTAATGAAGCACCACCTGATTTACCAGCTTATCCTTATATTCCCGGTTCATCTCTCTTCCGGAATTCTTAAGATAATCTTCCGGAACATTTACGTGTTCATAGGAAAAGTTCTTTATTACATCAAGGATAGTCTTCCTGCTTCCATGATAGCAAATGATTGCATCGCAGGTTCTCTCCTGAATCCTGGCTGTTTCTATATTGTCCTGTGTCTCCAGATAATACTGTAGGATATCTGCCTGTTGCAAAGTCATTCTTTTCTGGACGAGATGAATACGGATTCTGCCTTTGATCTCATGTTTTATTACAAATCTCATCGTAATCACTCCATTCCAAAACAGATTATTCCTGCTCTGCGCTTTCCTCTGCATCCTCTGTTATATCTGTTTCTTCAACGGTTACGTCTGCCCCCAGCTCAGCATCCTGTGCTGCACGTTCTTCATTGATTTCCTTGGCTTCTGCATAAATATCTTCTGCATTCTCCTGTACGGAGGTTACCGTCTTCATAACACATTCCTTAGCACGCAGCACAGCTGCAGTGCATTGTGTATAAAGCTTCTTTGCATCCTTGCTTGTCAGAATTTTGATTCCGGCTGTTCCAAATAACACTCCGGCTGCAAATAAACCTGTTTTTTCTTTATTGATTTTCTTTAAGCACTCTAACATTGTTTCGTCCTCCTTGCATCTTTTCAGCTTTATCTTATTCGTACACCAAAATATAACACTTACCTGTTTAAGATACAAGCAGCAACGTTTTCTTGATATTTTTTCTCAATATCACATCCGTTCTACTCTCAAAAATGATCCCCTGAATCATTTCCTTATGCATCATTTCCTCATAAATCCTTTTCTCCTATGCAGAAAAAAGGCAGCCGCATCATGCGGCTGCCCTGTCTGTTTTGGTTATTCAGAATCCGGTTCAGAGAGTGATCTCTCATAAGCATCAAGAATCATGGTCTGTACTCTTTCTCTGGTCCGTGAATTGATCGGATGAGCAATATCCCGATATTCTCCATCCGCTGCCTTCTTACTTGGCATTGCAATGAACAATCCCTTATCCCCTTCAATAACCTTAATATCATGAATCACCAGTTCATCATCCAGTGTAATGGATACGACAGCCTTCATCTTTCCTTCCTTCGTAATCTTGCGAACTCGAACGTCCGTAATCTGCATAATTTTACCCCTTTCTTTCTTTTGTCCCTATACAAAATTCTTGCAGATTCCTAAGCTGTCATTCCCCTGTTGACGTGCAAGTATCTTCGTTCATAAAATGTAACTATTCAGAGCCATGCAAATTACGACAATATGGACGTCGAATGCTCGCATTCGTAAGGACATTTGACATAATTTATATGGCGAAGTAACCACATGAGTAAAACTACGTTGCGTTAGCAACGGTTTTACGAATGGGGTTCTGAATAGTTACCATTAAATTTAACTAATAGCCGTTCCGCCATGCCATTCATAAGTTGTCGGTTTGCACGAATTGCCCAATCATTTCTGCATGGCGGAACTGGTGTATCAGATCACATACCGGTCATTTCTCTCCACAACAATCTTAATCTCATTCTCACCAACATAGTAAGAATTCGCCCGGATGGTATCATGACTTTCTATGATGCAGTTTTCAATGTGCGTATTATCCCCAATATAAACATCATTGAGAATAATGGAATTCTTGATGTAACAGTTATTTCCAATGTACGTCTCTTTAAAGATCACGGAGTCTTCTACTGTTCCATTGATAATGGTTCCACTCGACACCAGACTGTTACGGACCTGTGCGCCCGGATTATATTTTGCAGGAGGAAGATCATCCACCTTGGAATAAATATCCGGATACTGTTTAAAGAAATAATCTCTCGTTTCAGGCTTCAGGAAATCCATATTGGTTTCAAAATAATCATCAACCGTAGCAATGTTTCTCCAGTAATCCGTAAGCTTGTATCCGTAGATTCTCTTCATATTCTTATAGCGGATCAGAATATCCTTCACAAAATCATAACGGTCTTCTTCCGCACACTTCTCAATCATCTCAATCAGCTGACGTCTTCTGACCACATAGATTCCGCAGGAAATCGTATTGGACTTCGCTACAACCGGCTTCTCTTCGAATTCTTCAATCCGGCTTTCTTCGTTCATCTTCACTGTACCGAAACGGTCTACATTCACACCGGCCGGCATGTCCTTGCAGACAACTGTAATATCCGCCTTCTTGGCTACATGATATTCCAGTACCTTATTGTAATCCATCTTGTAAACACAGTCACCGGATGCAATTACTACATACGGCTCATGGCTGTTTTTAAGGAAGGACAGATTTTGTGCCATGGCATCTGCGGTTCCACGATACCAGAAATTGTTCTCTGCCGTAACAGAAGGAGTAAAGGTAAATAATCCTCCCTGCTTCCGTCCGAAGTTCCACCACTTGGAGGAAATGAGATGCTCATTCAGACTTCCTGCATTGTACTGGGTAAATACGGCAACCTTCTGGATATGGGAGTTGGTCATATTGCTCAGTGCAAAGTCGATGCTTCGATAACTGCCTGCAATAGGCATTGCACATACGGCTCTCTTCGATGAGAGCTCTTTCATTCTGTAACTGTTTCCACCTGCTAAAATTATACCGATTGCTCTCACTTATTATCACCTTCCTTAATTAAAGTTTTACCGCTTGCAAGGAATTTCTCAGGGTAGTCGGAATCGTCTGTCTTACCAAAGATACAGGTGTTCTTTCCTACAGTGATGCCGTCCGGAATCACACTCTTCTCACCGATGGTAACAATTCCGTTGTTGTAAATATGAGGATCGGTCTCATTCTCTGCCTCTTCACCAATGCCAAGTCTGACCTCATCACCCACAACAACATTCTCTGCAATGATCGCCTTGTTCAGCTCACAGTTCTCACCGATCACCGTATTATTCATAATGATGGAATCACGTACCACGGTATCTTTTCCAATGGTTACGCCACAGCCGATTACGGAGTTGTAAACCTTACCGCAGATGGTTGCACCTTCACCGATAATACTTCTCTCAACAAAACTGGTATCTGACAGGTACTGGGGTGGAAGGATTTCACTCTTTGTATAAATCTTCCAATATTCTTCATAAAGATTAAATTCAGGAACAATATCAATGAGCTCCATGTTTGCTTCCCAGTAAGAATGTAAGGTTCCAACATCCTTCCAGTATCCGTTAAACTCATATGCATATAACGGCTTTCCGTTGTCATGGCAGTAGGGAATGACATGTTTACCGAAATCAAGACCCGGCTGCTGTGCATTGGCAAGCAGAGCTTCCTTTAAGGTCTTCCAGTTGAATATGTAAATACCCATGGAGGCCAGATTGCTTCTGGGATGTTCGGGCTTCTCTTCAAAATCGGTAATTTTATGATCTTCATCGGTAATCATAATTCCGAAACGCTTAGCTTCCTCCATCGGAACAGGCATAACGGCGATGGTGACATCTGCCCCCTTCTCCTTATGGAAATCCAGCATCACCTCATAATCCATCTTATAGATATGATCTCCGGAAAGAATCAGAACATATTCCGGATTATAGCTCTCCATGTAATCAATGTTCTGATAAATCGCATTCGCTGTACCCGTATACCACTCGCTGTTCGTGATCTTCTCGTACGGCGGAAGCACGGTCACACCACCGATATTTCTGTCCAGATCCCACGGAATACCAATGCCTATATGCGTATTCAACCGTAAAGGCTGATACTGTGTCAATACACCAACCGTATCGACACCGGAATTAATACAATTGCTGAGCGGAAAATCAATGATACGATACTTTCCGCCAAAAGAAACTGCCGGTTTGGCCACCTTTGATGTAAGCACACCCAGACGACTTCCCTGACCGCCTGCCAGTAACATGGCAATCATCTCTTTTTTAATCATGTCATCACCTCTTACCAGTAAATTTTAATGAAGCGCTTGAACCCAAACTGTCAAAGGAAAAATCACCCTTTTTGGAACGTTCAAATGAATTAGGAATATTATACCATATATCATTTTAAAAGTGAATATTTTTTACAAAGGGAATCCATGTTTTTCCTTTTTTTCTGTTATTTTTTTACAAAAAATATAGATGTATTTTACCCGGATATCTATTTTCAACAACATTGTGTGGCTATACCGTTACCTTTTTCCACATTTTGTAAGAAACACCGTCCTGTCCTTGAACTCCCATCAGGGATTCAGTATAATTATAACTGTTCAGAAGTATGGACTTCTGAATAATTACACATATTATGATATGAGTGTCAAAATAAATTCTGCCACTCATTGATGTATCCGAATTGCTACATTGCTACGCAATTTCTGCACTCTTGTATAAAGGAAAGGATCTATTCTTATGTATCAGATTGATTTTTCAACTCCTGTCCATGTATATTTCATCGGAATCGGCGGCATCAGCATGAGCGGACTTGCTGAAATTCTCTTAGAAAAGCATTTTAAGGTCAGCGGTTCCGATGCCAGGCAGTCAGCCCTTACCGATATGTTGGCAGACAGGGGCGCACATATTTACCTTGGACAAAGGAAGGAAAACATTACCGCAGATATTGATGTTGTGGTATACACCAGTGCCATCCACCCCGATAACCCGGAATTCATCGCCATGCAGGAGCTTTCCATTCCATCACTTACACGGGCAGAGCTGTTAGGCGAAATTATGCGCAACTATGAGCTTCCGGTTGCCATCAGCGGCACCCATGGAAAGACTACAACCACTTCCATGGTTTCTGAAATCCTGCTGCAGGCAGATACCGATCCCACCCTCTCCATCGGCGGAATTCTAAAGAGTATCGGCGGCAACATCCGTGTAGGGCATTCTCCTTATTTTGTAACCGAAGCCTGTGAATACACCAACAGCTTTTTAAGCTTCTTCCCCAAAATCGGAATTATACTTAATATAGAAGAAGATCATCTCGACTTCTTCAAGGACATCCATGATATCCGTTCCTCCTTTCGTCGTTTTGCGGCGCTTCTCCCTGCTGACGGGACGCTGATTATCAACAGGACCATTCCTGATGTCGAAGAAATTTATGAAGGCCTTCCCTGCCGCGTCATCACCTTTGGGGGCAAAGACGCCGATTATTCTGTTTGCCGGATTCACTACGATGACAAGGGCTGCGCAGAATTCGAGCTGCAAAGCACCGGGAAGCCTCCCTGTACGTTTAAGCTCAGTGTGCCGGGTGAACACAATATTTACAATGCACTTGCAGCCATTGCACTCGCTGACCTGTTTGCGATTCCCCGTGATAAGACCGCCAAAGCTCTTGCCGGCTTCCACGGTACCGACCGCCGCTTTGAATACAAGGGTTGTCTCAATGGTTTTACTATAATTGATGATTATGCACATCATCCTTCAGAAATTACTGCAACTTTAACTGCGGCACAAAATTATCCTCACCAAAAGCTCTGGGTCGTTTTCCAGCCGCATACCTACACCCGCACAAAAGCATTCCTTAAGGACTTTGCCAAGGCTCTTGCCCTGGCAGACGAGGTCATCCTTGCGGATATTTATGCAGCACGTGAAACCGATACCCTTGGAATCAGCTCCGAAACCCTGAAGGAAGAAATTCTTCCACTCAATCCGAACTGCCATTATTTCAGAAGCTTTTCTGAAATTGAAAAATTTATTTTAGAAAACTGTGCACCGGGAGACCTGTTGATAACTATGGGCGCCGGAGACGTTGTAAACATTGGGGAAGAGCTTCTCTCCAGATAATTGTCCACATCATCCACATATTTTTATGAATAATTTCTTAAAAATATGTGGATATTTTTTTTGCAGTTTTTGTGATTTTTCTTAGCCTTTCCAATTTATATCCACACCATCCACATTATCCACATTTTCCTCAAACCCTTGTAAATACTGGGGTTTGAGGAATTTTGGCTATTTTCATTTTAAAAGGCATGTGCTATAATTCATCTTGCTTATTTAGTTTGAATGAATGTTAAGGTTGGTGAATTTGATATGGCTCAGTTTAAGGTGTATCAGGAGAATTATTCTGATGTTACTGTGGTATCCAATATTTTTATTGATGAGTATATGAAAGAGGCAAACGATGCCCAGCTCAAGGTATATTTATACCTTCTCCGCACCATGAGCGCACACCTTCCGACAAGTGTGTCGGATATTGCGGATCAGTTTAACCACACCGAGAAGGATGTCCTGCGTGCGTTAAAGTACTGGGAGAAGAATCGTCTGCTGGCTCTGGAATATGACGATGCCAAGGTGCTTACAGCGATCCGTCTGCTTGATGTTACAAAGAAAGCCTCCGATGAGGCTGCTCCTCTTGCACCGGTCGTACCGCTTTCTGCCGCACGCAAAGAAACACAGCGCCCTGCACCGGTTGAATCTGAGGCAGAAGCACCGGCTTCCAATCCGTATGAGAAACCGGCTTATACCCTTGACCAGATCCGGGAATTCAAGGAAAAGGAAGATACCTCCCAGCTTCTGTTCGTGGTAGAGCAGTACATTGGGAAGCCGCTGACGCCAACCGAAATGAAAACGATCCTGTTCTTTACGGACAGACTGCATTTTTCCGAGGATCTGATTGATTATCTGATCCAGTACTGCGTAGAAAAAGGAAAGAAGGATTTCCGTTACATAGAAAAGGTCGCTGTCAGCTGGGCTGAGGAAGGCATCTCAACTCCTAAGCAGGCTGCACGTACTGCCAGGAAATATGACAAGACGGTCTATGATATTATGAAAGCCTTGGGCAAGTCCAGCAATCCGACCAGGGCTGAGGCCGATTATGTCATCAAGTGGACGAAGGATTTCAGCTTTACACAGGATATTATCTTAGAGGCCTGTGAGCGGACGGTCATGGCTACGGACAAGCACCGATTTGAATATGCCGACAGTATCCTGAACAACTGGCATAAGAACGAGGTTCATCACAAGGCCGACATTCTTAAGCTCGATGATGCCTACAGCCAGAGCCGCCAGACTTCCGCAAAGGCTGTAAGAAATACCACCGCTTCTTTCAACCAGATGATGCGAAGCACCTATGACTTTGATGCTCTGGAAAAGGAGATCATCAGCAACTAATTTTTGAGGGAGATTTTATCGTGGCACTCAGCAACGCACAATATCAGTCCATCATTCATGGATACGAAGTGACCCAGTTAAATAACCACCGTATTATGGAGGAACGTCTCCAGGAGGTCAATTCCCACGTAGACGGTTTTAAGGAATTATCGGCTTCCATTGCTTCCATTTCTGTTTCACAGGGACGTAAGCTTTTAGAAGGGGATGATTCTGCACTTACAGACCTTCGTGATACGATCCGGCGTCTTTCCGGCATGAAACAGGAGCTTCTGGTAAATGCCGGCTATCCGGCGGATTACCTTGCTCCCATTTATACCTGTACGGACTGTCAGGACACCGGTTATTTACCGAACCGCGAGAAGTGCCACTGCTTCAAGCAGGCAATTATCCGTCTGCTTTATGAACAGTCCGGATTAGAGAAGTCTCTGTCTACTGAGAATTTTGACCATTTATCTTATGACTACTATGAAGGGGAGGCATTGGAGTGTTTCCGCCGCACAGTAGCCATCAGTAAAAATTTTATAGAAACTTTTGATTCAGACTATCATAATCTGTTTTTTTATGGTACAGTAGGTACGGGCAAGTCTTTCCTATCCAGTTGTATTGCCCGCGAGTTACTGGAAAGTGAACATTCTGTGGTATATATGAGTGCCATTCATCTTTTCGAAATACTTTCCAAGAGTATGTTTGATTATAAGAATAAAGAAGATCTTGCTGCTTATCATAAGGAACTCTTTGATTGCGATTTATTAATCATTGACGATCTTGGCACCGAATACCCTACCAATGTGATCTCTTCCGTGTTCTTTTCCTTATTAAACGGAAGAAACATGGCGCAGAAATCGACTATTATATCTACCAATCTTTCTTTTGAAGATGTGTCGAACCGTTACTCGGATCGTTCCTTTTCAAGGATTATGCAAAACTATATTGTATGTAAATTTACGGGGCCGGATATCCGGATTATTCAAAAAACTGCAAAGTAGAAAGTGAGGTACCTTCATGGCACAGCGTGAAGAAACGAGAAATCTTGAAACCATTCCCGTCGGTTCATTGGGAATCATTCCTTTGGAGGGATGCAAATCCCTTGGAGAAAAAGTGGATCATTATCTGGTAAAATGGCGTACCATCCGTGAAAGTGAGCACAAGGAAAGTCTTGCATTTGCAGGCTATCAGCGTGATTCCTATCTTCTGAAAGCGAAGGTTCCGCGTTTTGGTTCCGGAGAAGCCAAGGGAATTATTCTGGAGTCTGTCCGTGGTACCGATCTTTATCTTCTGGTTGATGTTGCAAACTACAGCCTGACCTATTCTCTGTGTGGCAGAGAGAATCATATGTCACCGGACGATCATTATCAGGATCTGAAGCGTATCATTGCAGCTGTTGGCGGAAAGGCCAGACGAATCACCGTTATCATGCCGTTCCTTTATGAAAGCAGACAGCATAAGCGTACCTCCCGTGAATCCTTGGACTGTGCCATCGCACTGCAGGAGCTTGTAAGCATGGGTGTTGACAACATCATCACCTTTGATGCGCATGATCCGCGTGTCCAGAATGCGATCCCTCTGCATGGTTTTGAAACAGTTCAGCCGACCTATCAGTTTATTAAGAGTCTTCTGAAGCATGTGAAGAATCTTAAGATTGATTCCGATCATATGATGGTAATCAGCCCCGATGAAGGCGGTATGGGACGTGCTATTTATATGGCAAATGTACTGGGGCTTGACATGGGTATGTTCTATAAGCGCAGAGACTATACCAGAATTGTTGACGGACGTAATCCGATCGTTGCGCATGAATTCCTTGGCTCTTCCGTAGAGGGTAAGGATATGATCGTCATCGACGATATGATTTCCTCCGGTGAAAGTGTTCTGGAAGTAGCTGCCGGATTAAAGGAGAGAAAAGCAGGCAAGATTTTCATCTGTGCTACCTTCGGGTTGTTCACGAATGGATTGGAGCGTTTTGATAAGGCTTATGAAAATGGTCTGATCGATGGCGTAATCACTACTAATCTGATCTATCAGACTCCGGAATTATTGAGCCGGGAGTGGTATATTGATTGTGATATGAGTAAGTATATTGCGTATCTGATCGATACCCTGAATCATGATACGTCCATCAGTGATCTGCTGAATCCGAATGAGCGTATTCAGAGTGTTGTGGCGAGATATAAGAATGGAGAGCTGAATTAGAGCCGGTTCGATTGTAAATGCATGGTTTGTGTTCAAATGTGCAGTTAATGATAAATCTGTATGGTTTAGTTAATGATAAATCCGGAAGGTCATCCTGGGAATCCTGTGGAACCTTCCGGTTTTTCTATTAATAACAGATCATGGCAATGGCTCTGTATGGAAGACGTACACAACCGCCTGCCAGAGAACATCCATGTTCTTGACAGGCTAACCCGTGCATCCTTGCACGGGTTTTGTTGTCTTCGATTGCCATGCCCTGTTATCTAAGAAAAACTCGGAAGAACCCCAAAGGCGTTCCCAGAATGACAGTTCCGGATTTCTGCCAAAAGTACAAAAGCCTAAAAGTTCAATTCCAAATTCCTCTATCAGCCAGACGTTTTACACTTTGAATCACTGTATCATACGTTTCAGGAACAAATAACAATCCAACAGTGATATTTTCATATCATGATGCAAATTCATAAATTATCCCCCATTCAATCATTTTTTTTGCTGTAGCTCCAGTTAATGCAGATGAAACATCTGATAATTGTCCCTTTGTAAATTTCTTCTTTCTTATATAAGTGATTAAAATATCAGCAGTCTCTTCTATGGTCAATTCTGTATACTTTTCTGCCTGTCCGATGGCATCAAGCAACTGTAGCAGTTCAGCATTGTCCTCTGATACAGAAATAGATGATTTCTTTACTCTTACTTTTTGATTGCCAACCATAAGCATACGTCCATTAGTGGATTCACGATTTGTAACAATCTCAATAACTGCCGGCATCTGTGTTGTTAAACCCAATTGATTAGCAAATGACAAACCCGTAATATATCCATATTTATTTAATTGATTTTCTACATATTTGCGTATAATAACCATAGAGGGATCCAGATAGCTCTTTTCAAGTAGTCCTCCGCGCTTTGGAATATAGTATATTCCATTATCATATCTTTCCAGAAAACCACTTGCCACAAGTCTTTTCACTGACTGCCGGACAGCATTTTCAGATAAACCCTCAATGGATAAGTCATTTAGAAAAATTGGTTCATTATATCCGTAGTTCTCCATTAAATAAGTTTTTAGCACGCTCTCACCTCCACTTCAAATGTACCATATTTATATTTTTATTATCAATATATATGTCTTTCTTATTATATCCAGATTTAAAGTAAATAGTCACTGTTAACAATCCTCTTAATATAAAACAGATTCAACTCCTATACCGCTCCCCCAAATGTTTCACCTGCACAAAATAGTTCAAAAATCACTTCATATCTTGTATAAAGAAAAACAGAGCTAACATCGTTTTCGCAATGCTGCTCTGCAAAAGTTAAACTTTTTGGTATTACGCTATGAGCGTATATTTATTTAAATTCATTTTCATGTTTTTTGAAGAAATCGTAAAAATATCGCACATTATCTAAATCACTCCATTTCGTAACATCATACCCTTCCGTATCAAGATTATATATTTTTGTGTTTATTGTTCCAAGCATAAATGGTGAATGTGTTGCAATAATAAATTGACACTCCAACAACCTTGCCATTTTATTAATTTCTTCTGCTAACGCAACCTGATTGGCAGGCGAAAGTGACACCTCCGGTTCATCTAATAAATACAACGCATCCGGTTGTAAGTATTCCTCAAAATATTGAATGGATGTCTCTCCGTTAGAATATTTTTCCTGTGCAAATTTTATATACTCTTCCTGCTTACGCCCTTCTTTTGATGCTAAAAATTTCTTTACTTCAGGTAAAGACATCCCTCTCTTAACATAATCATATTCCATACCATCGGATAATACCTGCTTTTGTTGTATCTTCTTAATTTCATACAATATATCTTCGCTTTTTATATACCGGCTATTGGTTGGTATATTTCTTATTGTGTTTCCAAAATCATCTTCCCCCAAAGTATATGAACATTCACTAGAAAACGAACTACAATAATCAACAATTCCATAGGAATTACTCGTTGCATACTCTTTTCCTTTTAGTTCCAGGCAGTTGGCTATAATATTTAAAAGTGTTGATTTACCAGAACCATTGTTCCCATAAAAAACAGTTATAGGGCTAAAAACAAATGGCTCAATATACTTCCCCTTAAATACATTGTAGGGATAAATATTCGGATTCTTTACTTTTCTGTCACTTAACCTGAAACTACTTAAATATATCATAACTCTCAACAAGTCCTAATTTGTTTTATTTATAAAATTGGAGTCTATTTAATGCATGTTCCTATGTGCTTGTCCAATCTCCATTGTAATACTGTGCCATTATCAACATTAAAATTATAATTTTTAGTTTTTCTTCCACCTGTGCTTTTGTTGGAAAAACCGGCAGAAGTTTCTTCTAATTCTACTAAAGCAAGAATATTGGAAATATGTTCACTTACTGTAGCGCGTTTAACATTAAACAACACTTCCATTTGTTTTTGAGTCAACCAGACAATCTCCTGTTCAGGATTAGTAAGTATATTGCTTATCTCATTGATACACTGAATCATGATGTGGCCATTAGTGATCTGCTCAATCCGAATGTACGTATTCAGAATATTGTGGCAAGATATAAGAATGGAGAGTTGAATTAAGATTAATTCTCTAAGAGAGGCTGTTTGAAGCATATAGGTTAATGATAAATCCGGAAGGTCATCCTGGGAATCCTATGGGGCCTTCCGGATTCAGGTTACGCTGTGAAATGGAAATTAAATGCCAAAAGCATACTATTATCTGGAATTAATCTCATCAATTCTCTCAAGATACTTTTGATTATGTTCCGACATCTTTTCATGTTCTTCATAGGAATAATAATCATAATATAATTCATTATCATATGGAATTTTCAAATCATCAGCAGTTAATATACCAAGATTTTTTTCATCCACTTTGTTGGCTGCTTCTTCAATAGACGTTACTGCTTGCATAAAAATCTTCTCTAAACCTGAATTGTCCCCATGATCAAATGATTGTATGCTCGCTTCTAGCATTTCCTTATGAGTTGTAACAGATAAATCAAATGCAAATCCACATTCACGACATACTAACCTTGCAAATTCCCTTTGAGTTCTTCCATTCCCTTCTCTAAAAGGATGTAAAGCATTTAAATCTCCATAATTCTCTGCAAATACTTTTACAAATTTTTTCTTGCTATTTTTTGCTTCTTTACATGATTCAAGATATCTTCCAAAAACAGATTCTGCAAAGCTATCAATACAGGGAGTTGTACAAAACAGATTTCCTTTCCCAATCTCAACGGTCCTTACTTCTCCAGCCCATTCATATAAATCTTGAAATATATATTTATGGATCGATTTCAAATGTTCAAAATTAAAATCGCCTTCTATCGGCATATTTTGAAGTTCTGTTAATCGAATAAAAGTAAGCTGCTTCTCTGCCTGAAACAACTCACTGCCATCTGTAATTCCCAATTTATTAATGAGCACGTCTGAATTTGCATAGCAGTACTTACTGTCTGGCATATCGACTTATTACCTCCTGACGTACTTGTTCAGATGATAATTCTCCACTTGCAACAAGTATCATCTTATTGATAAAATCTTTCGATACGTACATGTCTTCAATAGCCATTGTTGATGCAACATTTCGCACATCAAAAAAAGCTTCTTTACTATTCTTTTTAATCATGCACATCACCTTGCTTTCTACAAATATCCCATCACCTTTTATGTATATTATACCACCATAATGGATGTTCTACTACTGATAAATTCAGAAGATCATCCTAGGAATCCTGTGGAACTTTCCGTTTTTCTATTAATAACAGCTCATGACAATAGTTTCGTTTCGAAAACGCGCACACCCACCTGCCAACGAACATTCATGTTCTTGACAAGCTAATACTCGTAGCATCAACTGATTTCAGTTGCACTTTTCCATTCATGAAAAAATTCTTCAAATGTTCTATATCGATTGGTCCTATTCCAACTAACAGCTTTACACGCAACTTGATAACTTCTTTTGTCTAATTGCCAATTTTGAAATGTACAAGGAACAAATTGATTATTACAATATCTCTGATAAATCTCCTCATCAGAAAAACTACCGAAAAATTCAAATATTAATGCCCCTAAAGTAAATATATTCGTCTGCTCGTCAATCACACTACCTTCTATATATTCCTCTGGTGCTTTCAGCCTCTTTGTCCCAAACCATTCGATACCTTTATCATTAATAACCGGTGCTTTTTGAAAAAAAATCAATATCACAAATAGTTATTGCATCTGTTAAAAAGTCGTACATGATACTTCCATCATAAAAATCCACAGCAACATATCCCTTTCGGTTTACATTCTGTAAAAAAGAAAATAAAACCTCTATTGCTTTCAGTTTTTTACTGACAGGTAATTCTCTAAACTTTTCCCGAGGACTTTTCATTGTGATATTTCTTTGGTATGCTTCAAAGTTCCAATGATCAAATAAGCATTCTCCATCTGCCCATTCAAAAACCACTACATAAAATTGGTTGTAATCGTATTCTTCAATAATTTTAATCAAATTAGGATGTGCTAAATCATAATACAAATGAACTGCTTCTTTCAATATCACCACAGACTCTTTTGGTGAAACTTCTGCTTCCAATGTATTTACTCCTGCAATTTTACAAAAATATTTTCTTTCCGCATCCTCCATTCCAATACAAATACATCCTGAGCCAGTTTCATCCACCACCCAAAAAGCCGTACCATATTTCTTTAACCAAGTAAAATCATGTAACTCTTTAAGCCTAAATTCAATCGAATTAAGTTTATTAATTATCATTGCTCCTCCTTTATTATCTGGAATATTATAATGTTTTTCCCCTCCATTCTTCTACTAAACGACTAATATTTCTATTTTTCATTTACAATCATCTCCTTCTATTTAATATCTATATAAACTCTACTTTCCATTTTTACTTTACAGCCCAAATACTATTCTAAGCAATACACTTTTTACATTTTATTTTGCTATTTCATATGTAAAAAGATCCAACCCTTTCCTAATTCTAATAGAACGGGTTGAATCTCTATTTTTATTCTTATTGAAAACAGTTCAATTAACTTTGTATAAACAGCAATACCGGTAATTACTGCTTAGCTAAGTACGGTTCCATCAGCAAGTGTGATGGTATATCCATTGAAATTAATGGTTCCGTTGGTGGTAAGGCTGCTGATGGTACAGTCACCAGTCAGGTTCCAGGTACTTCCGGCTTCAATTGTAAGGACTGCATTATCGGAAACGGCGATTCTGTTTTGTGCATTGTCTACAATGTTGATGGTTCCGATAAAAGTACTGTTTCCTTTCAGGGTCATAGTAAGGGTGGAAATCGTATCTACGACAATGTTACCGTTAAGGTCCTGCTGGTCTGCGGTAAATATCACCTGTGCGCCGTTTGCACCTGCAGTTCCCCATCCATGAGAAGCTGAGTTGCTTTTTATTTATTGTTGTTTTTATTGTTGTTTTTATTTCTTTTCCTTTGTGATATGCTTATTCTAATCAGAGAAGATTGAAAATAGATTGAAACTTTTTTTTAATTTGATGCTTCATATTTGACGTCTCTTATATGACAAAGTAAACTCATGAGCAAAAGGAGTCCCCATGAATTTCAGAGTGGCAATTTTACAGAAGAAATCTCTTACAGGAAAATATCAGGAGAATACCGATGTTATTCTTCAAAAAATGAAAGAAGCGGCTGGGAATGCAGCAGATCTTCTGCTTCTGCCGGAAGCATATCTTACGGGATATGAATTACCCATCAGCAACGAAGAGGCGCTTTCTGACGATAATCCTTATCTTAAGCAGCTCTGTGATACAGCTAAGGAACTACAGCTTGGTGTAGTTGTGACTGCCTTTACAAAAGGAACCGAAAGACCACAGAATTCCGCTTATGTTATTGGTAAGAACGGGGAGCTTCTTATGAAATATTCCAAGATTCATACCTGTGACTTTGCAGATGAAGCATGTCTGGAAAGCGGAAGTGCCTTTCGGGTATGTGACTTTGACGGGATTAAGATTGGCATTATGATCTGTTATGACCGCGAATATCCGGAAAGTGCCCGGATTTTAATGCTGCAGGGCGCAGAAATTATTCTGGTTCCGAATGACTGTGGTTCCATGAAGCCCCGGCTGTGTGCTTTATCGACTAGAGCCTATGAGAATATGGTCGGAGTTGCAATGGCAAATCCCAACGGAGAAAATGCAGGAAATTCCTGCGCATTCAGTCCAATCTGCTGGGACGAAAATGGAATCTGTGTAGATAATACACTTCTTATGGCAGATGATATGAGCGAAGGACTATTCTATGCCGACTTTGATCTGGACGCGATCCGTAAGTATCGCGAAAGCGAAATGCTCGGGAACACCTACCGGAAAGTAAAGGCCTATGAGCCATTACTTTCCGGTAAGATTACCTATCCCTTTTTACGTGAAAACCAGAGTCCCATCGATTAACCGAACGGAACGGTTTTCTAATATCCCTTTACTCCAAGAATGGATGCAGTCTCTTCTATAATATCCTGCGCCACACCATCATCAAAAATATCGCGCAGCCCCGCATACTCCACGGCTGAACAGTACGGCACATATCCCGGAATGGTTGTCAGCGTCATATACGTTTCAACAGCCTCATGGCGGTCTTCCTCTGCCATCGTCAGGATATCGAGGCTCGAAAATGCCGAGGTAAGGTAAGAGAAATAATAGCACGGTGAGGTGAAAATGTGCGGGATCTCCGACCAGGTATAAAGCTCCTTGATCTTGGAATCATACTGCATGCCATACCTGCGTGAAAGCTGCAGATACAGCTTATTCAGCTCCTCAAGCGTCATGTCCGGATTCTCATAAGCAGCAATCTCGAACTCTGAAACCAGTGCTGTGGAAATCGCATTATCCGCCATGCTGTACACATCATAAAATGCGTAAATATCTCCGATATCCTCTCCTAACAGCTCATCGTAATAGTCATAAAACAGCATCTGCATGCCCTGGGAATGAATCTCACTGACATCAATGTTGTTACTGGATTCAAAAAAGGTATCGGCACTGCGGTAGACATTGTTGTAATGTCCGAATTCATGGATTACATTGTAGTAGTCCATATAATTGTCATACATCTGTCCGTATATAAAGCCATCCTTAAAGTAAGATAACCGCATGGTAAAAGCCGTATTCGCCTTGTTCTGTGAGGTATCCATATCATACAGCCGGTACTTAAGAAAATGCTCCTGTGTATCCTTAAGCTCCGGATCAATCTCTTCCAGATACGGTCCGATCTGTTCAATGATCGATGTACTTTCGATCCCCTGTCCTTCAGAATACAATCTCATATAATCCGTGTCATTAAGCACATCCTTCATATCCGCCATGACCGGTACCACGTGCTTACGGATCTCCTTTAAAAGATCCCTGGTTTCATCGAGGGTATAGTCTCTCACATAAACTGCATCATAAGCATATTCTGCATAATTGTCATAGCCGTTCAGCTTTGCGATCTCATTCCGGACGTCCACAAGCTCCACAAAAACCTCTCCGACCGCATCATTCCTCTGCTTGCAGATTCCCTGATAGATCTCAACAACGGCATCATGATCCATCTCATCCGCTTCCATATTCAGACGGTTCAAATCCCACTCTTCCCCGTCATATTCATAATAAAATTCTTCGGAGGAAAGCTGCTCGTACTCCTGCTCCAGACTGTTTTCCTTCGCCGTAAGCTCCTTCTCTTCGTCCGTCATCTCTTCATACTCAAGGTAAGCCTCCACCTGCGCCGCATTCATCAGCTCGGTCATCGTATTCTGATACGGTGATTTACACAGCTCCCGGATCGCTACATTCAACCGGTCTCCGTAATCCATCACGTCATCGAGAAGCTCTGCCTGGATTTCCTGATTCTCTTCATCAAAAATATTCTGATAGTAGGTAATCTGTGAAAGAGAATAACAGGTTGACAGCTTTTCTATTTCATCCTGTGTGTCCCCGAATAATTCCTTCACCCGCTCCGGTTTCTCAGCTGCCCCAGACTCTTCCGCTTCTGCTGCCAGTTCATTCATTTCTGTCAGCTGTGCATCCAGCAGCTCCATATCGCAGGTTGTCTGCTTCATCTCTTCCAGTGTCAGATTGGCATGATCCACATCCCGGTAGCGGGAGGTTGTCTGATAGACATAAAGTGTGTACGGTGAAGCCTCATCCGTATAGGTTCCGATCAGGGTAAGCCCGATCTCTTCGGCATTGCCAAGGTCGATACGGGAAAAGATGTACCGTCCTCCCAGACGCTTAAACTGGTCCACATCCAAATACAGGTCATGGTCGGTCACCTCATAGATACGGGAGCTGTTAATAATGGAAGGATCCGTACCGGAATAAAGATAGGCACGTGCTCCCCATTCATCAAAATACAGCCGGCTCTCCTCAACCCTGTCAAGTGCCGGTGCAATCATTTTCCGGAATTCTTCCTTATAATTCTGGGAATAAAAGCCAAGATAACCATCGAGAGTGGCAATATCATTGTATTCCAGAATAGCCGGATAAAAGCCGTATGCTACGGACCACTGTCCACAGTATCCGATATCCTCCTTCGCCTTGTCAAAAAGGTCTGTAGAATAAAATTCACGATAGGTCAGGTCATTGGCCTTCTGTCCCTTCACCATTTCATAGACCTTGCTGAAACAGGTATGATAAAGGTCATTATAACGGGTATTGCTTCCCAGAATCACAAGCACTGCTGCAAGCGCCAGAAGGTTTGCCGCCACACGAAGGCCCTTTTTCTCCTTTTCATACAACCGCTTCAATACCAGGAAAAATGCAGCATACCACACAAAAGGATTAAAGAAAATCGTCCGGTTAAACTGCCATCCGGTAAGCGGCGGGCACAGGAACTCAACCACGTTCCGCACCGGCTCCAGGTAATAAATGCCATAGATCAGGCTGTTAAAAACAAGAATGAGCATGAGGAGATTATACCAGTCATGGAAAATACCTCTTGCGTTTTTCTTCACCAGATAAGAAATATTCAGATAAAAAAAGTAAATGACACATACCGGAAGCACCACATACATATGGACGCTTTCTGCGTGGAACATACCCTTTACAAGGGAGTCCCCGATGGTCGCAAGAACCTCGGAAACCGTATAGCTTCCTGCCACAATCGTTGACCGGATCGTCACCTCGTCATCGAACAGCATCATGTAAAACAGCCGGTATTCGCACACGATGTACCCCACCGACAGTACAGCAATGGCAAGCAGCATTCTTCCCGGGAATTTCCGGTCCTTGATCCATAAGATCAGAAAGGCAAGCGCCATATACGCCAGAATAAACAGTCCGAAATAGGAAAAATAAGACAGCACCGGGTAGAAAAACAACGCCGCATACCATCCAAAAGACGGCTTTTGCATGATTTTAACAAGCAGGAACAAAAGCAGGGGAATGGATGCAAAGGGAATACCAAATGCCGGAAAGACATTCAGGATTCCGTAGGCAAAGCCGCATAACCAGACAAGAGCCTGCTGACTTTTATATTTTTCACCAAGGAGTTCCCTGCCAAGCAGAACAGAGCCTGCAATGGCAATCAGAATTTTCAGGAAATATGCTGCGATGTACGCCGGAAATGCCGGCAACAGCATAAACAGAATCGTGTAAATGTAAAACTCGGAGAACAGCGTATCACGGCTGATTCCTCCAAGGAAATCCACATAAGCATCATGATTGAAAAACGAGTGGTCGTTTTTCATCATTTGAAGCTGTGGGATAAACAGATCCAGATTGTCATGGACGGCTATGACACTGTCCTCTCCGCACAGGAGAAACACTGCCATGGCAGCCAACAGGAAGCCTCCGATCACCAACAGATACCAACGGGAAAGTACTTTCTTCATCTTCTAAAATCCTTTCTGTTTATCCTGCTTCAGGAAGATTATTATTTATTTTCTCCGCTCATACGGCGCCCCTTTTCACAGACGAGCGTATAACGGTATTCAAAGTCTCTGCGGTTCTTCATTGCCATATTCGACAGAATCAGTCCTGCAAAGAACGACTGAATGGCAGCCAGTCCCACGAAGCCGCAGACAATCAGGGTCGGGAACTTCAATACCAGTCCGGTCTTCACATATTCAGCCAGAACCGGAATAAAGAATATCACGGCAAGGATTCCAAGAATCAGCGCAAGGATACTGAAAAATCCGAACGGCTTATAATCACGGTAAAGCTTGAAGATCGTAAACAGAACCTTAAAGCCGTCGGAATAGGTGTTGAGCTTTGATTCACTTCCCTCCGGACGATCACGGTATTCTACAATCACATTATCAATCTGCATATGGTTATAGACCGCATGAATGGTCATTTCCGTTTCGATCTCAAAGCCCTTTGACAGAATCGGGAAGGTCTTCACAAAGCCGTAGCTGAATGCGCGGTATCCGGTCATGATGTCCTTGATCTTACAGCCGAACAGCCGGTTGATGCTGGCTCTTACGAGCGTATTTCCCATATTGTGGAAGGGACGCTTGTTTTCCTCAAAATAAGTGGAGGAAAGACGGTCTCCCACAACCATATCGGAATTGTACTTTAATACCTTGTCTGCCATCTCTCTTGCAAACTCCATGGGATAGGTATCATCACCATCCACCATAATGTAGCATTCGGCATCAATTTCACGGAACATTCTGCGGATCACATTTCCCTTGCCCTGCATGTACTCGTGGCGTACCACGGCACCTGCCTTCGCTGCAAGCTCGGCCGTTTTGTCTGTGGAATTATTATCATATACATAAATCACTGCCTCCGGCAGCTCCCGTCTTGCATCGGCCACTACCTTCTCAATGGTTTTTTCTTCGTTATAACAGGGAATTAAAACAGCTATCTTGTCCATTCGGAAACCTCTCCAATCATAGTATTAAAAGTATTATAACACAACTTTTCTCTCTTGTCATGGTTCCCCGTTTGGGCTATACTAAACATCAGTAACTTTTAGCATCACAAGCAAAACACCATTGTATGATGAATGAGCATGACTAAACTGTAACTGAATATGACCTATGGAGGAATTATAATGCTTCGTTTTATTATTACAGCATTGTTTGTCACTTTATTTTTAATTTGCAGTATTCCGTTATTTTTCATTGAATGGATCATCGGGAAATTCAATATGGATATCAAGAACCGCAGTTCCCTCGCGATCGTGAACTGGGCATTCCGTGTAGTTCTGTTGATTTCCGGTGTAAAGATCACCGTGATCGGGGAAGAGAATGTTCCTAAAGATCAGGCCGTGCTCTATATCGGAAACCACAGAAGCTTTTATGACATTATTACGACCTACGTGCGCGTTCCGCGTCCTACCGGATATATTGCAAAAAAGGAACTTCTGAAGGTTCCTCTTTTAAGTATCTGGATGAAATATCTGCACTGTCTCTTCCTTGACCGCAAAGATATCAAGCAGGGTCTGCAGACCATCCTGACCGCTATTGATAAAATCAAATCCGGCATTTCGATTTTCGTCTTTCCGGAAGGCACCCGCAACAAGGTGGAAGGAACCTTTCTTCCCTTCCATGAGGGCTGCTTTAAAATTGCAACGAAGACCGGCTGTCCGATCGTTCCGGTAACCTTATACAACACCTCTGCCATCTTCGAGGATCACCTTCCGAAGATCAAAAAGGCAAATATCGTAATTCACTATGGAACACCGTTCTATGCGAAGGATCTCTCCAAAGAGGATCAGAAGCGCCTCGGTGCCTACACACAGGAGATCATCGCTTCTACCTATGCTTCCATTCGAGAGCAGTATCCGGTGTAGGGCATTACTCATCCCCCACCGGCATAACACAGATTTTCTCTCCGGGCACAACGAAGAACACCGGATATCCCAGTACCTCATGCACGTACCGGTCGGATTCCTGCTCTTCGTTTTGCAGCCGGTTACCATATTTAACGTAACCGTTTTTACCATCATAATAAATATCCACGCTCCTGCTGCCTGTCAGTTTTTCCGGATCACAGTAAAGAATGAGCTTTTCCTTTTCCTCTTCCTGTGCCTGAACCTCAAACGCATAACCCTTCGGATCCGAAAGCACTTTTACCTCACAGGAAGGCATATCCCTTTCCCGATCTTCCGCTACGGTTTTATTCTCCATTACAATCGCGCTGATTCCCAGTCTCACCTGCTCCTCATTTCCAAGAACATAGATTCCATCAGCAATCGGTTCTCCCATTTTCAGTAGTTCCGTTTTCTGCTCTGTATTCATAAGATCCAGCATTTTAAGTATATTCTCTGTCATTTGATCCGGGAAAATGTTTTCATAATCTTCTTCCACAGGATCCCTGTCTACCGTCTGCTTCACCTCGTACGAAGTGTCTATACATATCAGGATCATAATCAGTATAACTACCCCAAATTCTATTAATAATAATCTAAAATGTGGCATAAGCGCTTTCATGTCGCAAATTATCGACTTTATAACCCTGGAAAACCAAGCGTGAACCCCGGCACGGTTGATTTTAATTCTTACTGCTCTCCGATAGCCGGTCTCCAGTTCCATCCTCACCATCCGATAAGCATCATATGCACCTTGCTTCTTTGGAATTTCATTCACAGAACGATTATAATTCTCAATGGTCTGTATCTGATCAATAAGAAAACGATACAGTCTGCGTCCCATCACATGCCCTCTCAGACGGTTTGCCAGTTCATACAGAAATTCTCCCTGCCGGACAGCCCACTGATATTCCTCCTTCCCGAAAAACTCCTGCCATTGCAGGAATTGCAGCTTTTTCGGCTCACAAAGCGTATTGAGTTGTTCTATCGCAGCCTTTAACTGTCTCTGTCTCTCTTCCTGCTGTTCCTTTTTGGCTGTTTCGCTCAGTTCTTCTAAGTTTCCGAAAAGATCCTCCTCCGGCTCCGGCCACTTGCTTTCGCTTTTCCTGTGAACTCCCACAGCTTCTTCCTGTGGTTTCTGTTCTTCTTGCTCTGGCTTTTGTTCTTCTTGCTCTGGCTTTTGTTCCTCGCGCTGTGGCTTCTGTTCTTCGCGTTCTGGCTTCTGTTCTTCTTGCTCTGGCTTCTGTTCCTCGTGCTGCGACTTCTGTTCTTCTTGCTCTGGCTTTTGCTCCTCGCGCTGTGGTTTCTGTTCCTCGTGCTGCGGCTTCTGTTCTTCTTGCTCTGACTTTTGTTCCTCATGCAATGGCTGATCTTCATCTGCTCTCTGCATGGCCATCGTATACGCGTCGTGGATCTCTTTCCACTTCTCCGGATGTTCTTCCGGATGATATTTACGGATCAGTCCTGCATAGGCCTTCCGGATGATTTTTTTATCTCTGGTAGGAGAAATTCCTAATACCTGATATATGTCCATACTGTCTACCTACTTATTATCCCATTCCTGAAACAGATCTTCCATCTCCTGCTGTTCTTCATCCTCCTGATACCACTCGCCGGATTCCCAGGACTCTTCATCCCAGTTGATGTAATTCTCCATCATCTTTTCCGTTGCTGCCAGAAAGACCATCAGATATTTTCTGGCTTTTATGGCATGATCCGGATCATCACGCAGTACATGGATAAAGTACGCCCTCCTGTTTTCAATTTCCTTCCTCATGCCGGAATTACATTGCATGAAAAGTCGTTCTGCCCAGGCAAGAACATATTTGTTTTCTTCCTGCTCCAAGGGACTGAGCTTCAGTTTTTCATATTCCTTCAGCTTTGCCTCAATCTGTTCCTGTGTCATTCCCAGATCCTTATTGACAATGACAAGCTGCTTTTTCTCTTTCGTAGCAGGAACATAAACATCTACTTCCAAAACCCCGTTAATATCATAGGTATAGGTCACCTCACAGTACACTTCACCTCGTGGCCGTTCCGGAATCTCAAAAGAGAGTTTTCCGAGCCACATATTATCTTCTACATGCATCGCTTCTCCCTGATACACCTCAAAGCATATTTCAGACTGATTATCACAAACCGTACAATATATGTGCGTTCTACTGCAGGGAAGCGCACTGTTCCTCGGAATAATAACACTCATCCGATCCCTTCCCGGCTCATTATAGTTAACAATACCTGTTCCAAGGGAAAACGGACAGATATCCGTAAGCAGCATATCCTTAATTTCCTCATCTCGCTCTTTGATCCCTGCACATACACCAGCGCCTAATGCAATCATATGATCCGGATTCAATGTCTGCAGATCCTTCCGTTTAAAAAGATGCTGCAAATACTGTCGGACAACCGGCATTTTACAGGATCCTCCCACCAGAACAATCTGATTTAAATCCTCCACTTTGATCTCTGCATCCATAAGTGCCTGCCTTACCGGCCTGCCCATTCGTTCAAACAACTCTGCCGCTGCCTCTACAAGTTCCTTTCTAGTAATTTCCAGTTTCCGGTCAATCTGTTCACACCGGACCACCATTTCTGCCGAGATATTTTCTGTCAGCTCTTTTTTACATTTTTCTGCGCTGCTTCGCAGAATCGCCCTTGTCTGTGCCGTCAGATTCTTCGGATCAACCTCACAATGCCTTAGAAAATACTTGACAATCACATCATCAAAATCCTGACCGCCAAGCTGGTTATCCCCACTTACCGCCAGAATTTCGATCACGTTATCAAAGCACTCTACCACCGAAACATCCAAAGTTCCTCCACCAAAGTCAAACACCAGAATCGTTGCATCTTCTTCCTGCTTTCTGTTCTGGCATGCCAAGGCTGCCGCCGACGGCTCGTTGATAATCCGTTCTACCTTAAGCCCGGCCAGAAGTCCGGCCCGCTTCGTCGCATTCCGGCCCATATCATTAAAATAAGCAGGGACACTGATAATGGCTTCCTCTACCGGCTCTCCCAGATACCTTTCCGCATCTTCCTTCAATTTCTTAAGAACAAAAGAAGAGAGCTCTTCCGGCCGGTATTCCTTCTTTCCAAGCTGATATTTTTTGGCCGTTCCCATATAGCGTTTAAAAACACTTGCCGTATCCTCCGGGTGGGATGCCAGACGCTCCTTTGCTGTTTTTCCTACATAAACGGTTCCGTCTTCCTCAATACTCACTACACTTGGTGTCAGATATTCTCCAAATGCATTGGGAATCAGTCTGCTTTCCCCATCCTGCCATACGGCTACAAGACTGTTCGTTGTTCCAAGATCAATGCCTATGATTTTTCCCATAGTTCCCCTCCTGCGCTTTCTTACCTCTTATCATACATGAATTTCATTATATAACTCAATACCCCGGAACTGCCATTGACAAAATCAGACATTTTTTAAAACAAAATTGACTCAAAAATGATCCACCGGGTCATTTTCTCATATGCATGGTAGCACAAAAAATCTCAGGCATGCACAACTGCCTGAGATTATATTTATAATTAAGTACTCCGCTATACTAAATCCGGCCTGTGCTCTGCTCAACAATTTCCTCAAACTTCATACTGTGGGAGGCCTTAATGAGTACGGCATCTCCTGTATGGAGAATATGGGGAAGCTGTGCCATGGCTTCTTCTCTTGTCGGGAAGTAGTAGATTTCCCGGCTGCCATGTTCCTTTCCGGACAACGTCTCCACCGCCCGCTCATACATATTCTTTGAAAGCTCTCCGATGCAGATGAGCACATCCACGCCATGCGTCATGGCATACTCTCCGATCTGTGCATGTAAAATGGCTTCATCCTTACCAAGCTCAAACATATCCCCAAGAACTGCCACCTTACGCTGCAGGGCCGTTCCAAGAAGATCAATTGCCGCCTTCATCGAAACGGGATTGGCATTGTAGCAGTCATCGATCAGAATATATTCCGGTGTCTCGATGACATGGCTTCTTCCGGCTACCGCCTGCACTTGCGCAATGCCCTTCGCAATCTGCTCCGTTGTAAGTCCGAGCTGCCAGCCGACTGCAGTAGCGGCCAATGCATTCAGTACCATGTGAATCCCCGGAAGGGGCACCTTCACCGGAAACTGTGTATCTGCCACGTGAATGACTGCTTCCGAACCCGGCAGCCCTTTATTTACCACATCTGTCGCGTATACCGCATCTTTCTTAGACATGCCAAAACGGATAATCTCATTCTTCCATGGCTTCTTCACGGTTGCCAGCAGATCATCCTCACCGTTTAAGAAAACATAGCCATCCGGATTCATCGACTTGAAAATCTCCGTCTTGGCCTTCAGGATGCCCTCACGGCTTCCGAGGTTTTCCAAGTGGCACTGCCCGATATTAGTAATGACACAGTAATCCGGCTTAGCAATCTCCGTAAGCCGCGTCATCTCACCAAAGTCACTGATTCCCATTTCCAGAACGGCTGCTTCGTCCTCCGGCCGGATCGACAGCACAGTCATCGGCAGTCCGATTTCGTTGTTGAAATTCTTCTGTGTTTTACACACCTTAAATTTCTGTGACAGGACAGAGGCGATAAATTCCTTGGTACTCGTTTTGCCAACGCTTCCGGTGATTCCGACAACGGGAATGGAAAGCTGCTCACGGTAAAACGCTGCGATCCTCCGGAATGCGGTCAGGGAATCCTCCACAAGAATATAGGGAATTTCACACCCTTCCGGCTCTCTTTCACAGATCACTCCAAGCACGCCCGCCTGTGCTACCGCCGGAATAAAGGAATGGCCGTCCTGACGTTCTCCCTTTACTGCCACAAACATTCCGTCCTTCGTCACCTTCCGGGAGTCAATCACAACACTCGTAGTTTCCCTGTGTTCCAGTTCTTCGCTCCGCATCCCTTCCGGCAATACCAGCGTTCCGTTACAGGCCTGTGCCATATTTTTCAGAGTCAGATTTTTCATGCTCAACCTCACCATCTTT
>ERZ1026772.406-NODE-406-length-32071-cov-91.367129_pt1 | contig 32071 bp, 28 predicted proteins | sample MGYA00380124_ERZ1026772 | MGnify/ENA primary metagenome ERZ1026772 (study PRJEB33269, sample SAMEA4719760) | human gut metagenome | biome: human-associated habitat; feature: organic feature; material: feces | place: Cameroon | collected 2013-10 ...
CGAAGCATATAGCCAACATTTGTATAAATGTCAATGCTGTTTCGTTGTGGATTGTATTCTGCAAATATTGTTCTCATCGTATCCTATTTCCTTATCATTTAATCAATCATTAGTAGCAAAAATCAGAAGCATTTCAATCAGTCCACCATGTCACTTTTATTTTATGTTATACTGTTTTATAATTTTTTTGCCCTTGTATTTGCCCTTATCAGAGTTCATAAACACTTATGAGACGATATAACACAAGGAAAAAAATAAGGGAAAGCTCACCTGCGACAAATCCAGTGTTTTCAAGGGTTTGCGGAGAATTTGATAACAAAATATAACAGTTATTAAATCTCTTTAAACAGGTGAAATCTCAATCGGGATTTAGCGAGGTAAAGATATATGCTTCATTTAGAAAAAGTAAATGGTAATAATGTCTGGGATATCCTGAAACTGACGGTATCGGAATCGCAGAAGAACTTCGTTGCCACCAATGAGATCAGCATCATTGAAGCGTATACTGCAATTACGGGAAACGGTCATGCATTCCCGTTTGGTATATATGATGAGGATAAGCCTGTAGGCTTCCTGATGATTGGCTTTGATGTTGATGATTATTGGACGGATGCACCTGAAATTGCAAAGGGAAACTATAATCTGTGGCGTCTTATGATCGATAAGGTATATCAAAATAGAGGGTACGGGAAAGAAGCGGTCAGCCTTGCATTAGAGTTCATAAAATCTATGCCTTGTGGAGAAGCGGAATACTGTTGGCTATCATATGAACCCGATAATGCAGTTGCCCGTCAGATGTATCGCTCTTTCGGTTTCGAAGAAACCGGTGAAATGGACGGCGAAGAACTGATCGCTGTTCTGAGAATGTAATTAACAACTTTCAGTTTGAAGAATTGAGAAAATCGGAATTTGGAGAATTAGACGTTATGAGGAGCGTAAAAATATGAATGCTGACTTCAGAATAGACGGAAAAGTAATAGAAACAAAAAGGCTCATTCTTAGATCATTCAAACAAACAGATTTGGAGGATTTCTATGAGTATGCATCTGTCGAAGGTGTTGGGGAGATGGCAGGATGGAAACATCATGAAAATATTGCTGAATCTCAAAGTATTATGAATTCCTTTATCAGTGAGGATAAAGTATTTGCAATCTGCTTAAAGAAAAACAATAAAGTAATCGGTACTGTTGGCATAGAAAAATATGGGTTAGAAGATGCTTTGACAGAATTCAAGGATTATTACGGCAGAGAATTAGGATATGTTTTGAGTAAAGATTATTGGGGAAAAGGACTTATGCCCGAAGCCGTAAACGCAGTTAAAGATTATTTATTTGGCGAATTGGATTATGATTTTCTGATTTGTGGTTACTATGATTTTAATGAACAATCAAAACGAGTTCAGACAAAATGTGGCTTCAAACCATATCGTTCATTGGTCATGACAACGCGAATGGAGACAAAAGAACAAGGTACATTGACGTTGTTACTGAATTCCAAGAAGAATATTAAATTAGTTTTTTCACATCCAGAAACCTTAATCTACGAAAATTGGTAAATTCCAGTTTATGGTATTAAACAAATTGATAATTATGGAGGTAATTATGGAATGATGAAAATACCTAATCCTTCTAAAGACGAAGTGAAAAAATATTTACAAAAATGGGATTCTTTAGATAATTATGTTTTGCAAGAAAGTAGTCTAGATAAATTATTTTTAAAAACATACCCAAATAATACAGATATAAATGATATTTTGATAAAAGCTAGTTCTTTAAATGATTTTTATAGTACAAATATATTTTCAATATTTTCTGTTGCAAAACATATACTTGAATTAAATATAGACGAAAGACTAAAGGCAGGAGATGAAACACTTGTAAATGATATTGCAAAAATAATCATTAATAATAAAAATAAAAATTTTTATTCATTTGCATCAAAATATTGTAGCCATCATTACCCTACTGAATATCCAATATATGACAATTATGTTGAAAAAGTTTTGCTTTATTTCAAAAAAAGAGACAAATTCGATGATTTTACAAAAGAAGATTTAAAGAATTATAAAACATTTAAAAAAATATTAATTACATTTAAAAATTTTTATAAAATCGATGAGTATGACTTAAAAGAAATAGACAAGTATATTTGGCAATTAGGTAAAGAATATTTTCCTAAAAAATATTGAGTATTTTATAAATTCTAGTTTGGAGAATTGAGAAAATCGAAAGTTATAAAGGAGAAATAAAATGAGTACAAAAAAAGCAATTAGCACATCATTTGTTGCCATATTTATTTTAATAATCACACAGATTATTGCACAATCCATTGCAAGTATGTTTGTTATAATAAAAATTCCAACTGGCATTTGTAATATTATCGCTGGAATTATATATGCTGGATTGACATATCTTATTCTGAAAATGTTTATTAGCAAAATTATTAAATTGCCGACTTCGGATTTCGGAATGCCTAAATTTGCTATTAAAATAAGATGGATTTTGATAGCTGTATTATTACCATTTGTTATAAAAGGAAGTTATCTTTTAATATTCAGCGGTAAGTATGTATCCTCAAATATGAATGGAAATCAGATGTTCAATACTTTAAGTGCAGGGGTTGCATTTACCGGAATAGCGGCTGGATTTGTTGAAGAAATGGTGTTTAGAGGAGTTATACTTAATGCATTAAAGAAAAGATGGAATATTAAGGTGGCTGTAATTGTTCCATCAATGTTATTTGGTATTGTACATGTTCTTGGACAGGATTTTTCAATAGGCAGTTGTTTATTAGTAATTATCGCCGGAACGATGGTAGGCGTTATGTTTTCGATGATTGCAATAGAAAGTGGTTCAGTTTGGAATAGTGGAATAGTTCATGCTATCTTGAACATTGTGATTATTGGTGGAGGATTAGCCATTGGGGAAAAAATGGATAAATATTCTGTAATGACATATGTTCTTAATTCAAAAGATTTCGCCATCACAGGTGGTGAGTTTGGAATTGAATCATCTGTTATTTCATTGTTTGGATACATAATAGTTGCTGGTATAGCGTTTTTTATGATTAAATCGAGAAAAAAATGAAATAATGGGTTTGAAAATACGAAGCTATAAGGTACTTGTCAAATTCTAGTTTTGTAAAATAAAAAGAGTCTAATAAATCGAAACTGGTCGAGGTGTTCATTTAGGTGAATCGTCTAAATCGTGTATGGAAAGAGAAATTTATGAAGAAACTGGTATGTATACATGCGCACAGCATCTCGCAGTTGTATGTGAAAAATTTTTTAATGGCGTAAGTGGTGCGATTGATGGGTTTGATTGCCATACAATATAATTTTATTATTATATGAAAATTTTGGATGAAGATTTAAAATTGTGTAAGAGTAAAACTGATAACGTGGAACAGTTAGTATGGTTACCATTAGAAGAAATAACATTACAAGAAATCAAGCCAACATTTCTTAAGGAAAACATAAATAATATTATTAATGAGAAAAACATAATTTATATTATTGAAGAACGAGATAAATAATGTCAAGTTTGTACTTTTCTAATCATGGTACTTTGAATGATCAATTAGATACTTTATATAAGGTGTTAAAGATGAATGTTGATACTATTATTACTTCTCATTCTAGTAATTATTTTGATAAGAAAATGATTGATAGGATGATTAATTGTATTTTAAATTCTAAAAATAAAAGGTTTCATCCATATAAATATCCAAGACCTCCTTTTGCGCAAGGTTATATCTATATTGATTCAATTGAAGAAGAGCCTATTGGTTTGATTGTGGAGAATAACAATTGAGTTTAGTATCTAATAATTTTTTGTAGAAGTGGTTAATTAAAATAAAAAACAAGTTAATCAGCAAAATAGATGTTAAAATATAACGGTAATATATCCTATGTTTGATGGGTTTATTTGTCGAAGAGGAATTTTTTTAATGAGCAGATACTTTTGTGTTTTAACTATTATAGATTTGTTTGTGCTTAGCTTTATGTGCATTCTTACAAAACTAAGCGAATCGCTAAATAAGAAGCAGAAACGTGGCTTCTTTTTTGCGTTCATAATAATTGCCTTTATTTCGATATTGGAAGTTATCACACTTGTTGTAGATGGCATGCCAAAAGAATATAGGTGGCTTAATATTGTCTCTAATTATCTAGGCTTTGGTCTATCACCAGTTCCATCTATTTGTCTAATATATGCATTAGACAAAAAAAGCATTGTCGGTAAAGAAATGAAAATCGCTATTTTCTTTGAAATAATTTTCTTGTTATTTTTGGCTATATCGATTCCCTTTGGTTTGGTATTTTCTGTAAGTGTAGATAATATATATTCGCGTGGACCATACTTTTATATTTATATAATTGTTTATTTCTTATCTATTTTGTATCTATTATTGTCAACAATTATTACTTCTTTAAATTTCCAAAATAGAAGTAAAAAATTAATTTATCCTTTGGGTTTATTCTTATTAGCCGAAACTATTATTCAAATTTTAACACCCGATCTTCATGTGTCGTGGTTATGTATAACGCTGTTGTCAGTCTTGTATTTTATTTATTGTAATGAGATGTGGCATCAATTAGATGGTTTAACAGGCTTATTAAGTCAAGATAGTTATCTAAATAGTACTTCAGAAATATATAAGGGTGAAGGTGTCTTAATCGTCTTTGACGTCGATGACTTTAAGCTTGTTAATGACAAGCATGGGCATTTAAAAGGCGATGCTTGTTTATCAGAGATTGCTGATTGTATTAAAAGGGCATATTCATCATATGGCTATTGTTACCGCATTGGTGGTGATGAATTTTGCGTGTTATTGACTAATAAAGATAAAGAAGCTGAATGCTTAGATATATTTTTAAGTCTATTAGAAGAAAAGCGTAGTATGTATGAATTTATTCCTACTGTTTCTTATGGTTCTTCTTATTATGCAAATGAAGAAATGATAACAGTAAAAGATCGTGCTGATAAGAATATGTATAAGTTTAAGCATAAGCATAAGACACAAAATAGCTAATCTTCTTTTCGTCCACATAATTGATTTATCGTCCAAATATGCTTATAATTGGACGAAAGAATATATCTTTGGACGAAAAGGAGTAATAATGAGAACTTTTGATTATGGCAAATTTGAGAATCAACAATGGGATACAGACATTCTTAATCTTGTCGCAAAAATCCATGAGTGTAAGGGAAGACAAGAACTTTTTGTTCGCCAAAAACCAGTTGAGTTAGAAAGACTAGTAGAAATCGCAAAGATTCAAAGTACTGAGGCTTCCAATAAAATAGAAGGCATCGTGACAACAAGCACTCGTCTAAGACAATTATTTAAAGATAAGGTTACTCCACGCAATAGGGATGAGAATGAGATTGTTGGGTATAAAGATGTTTTGAATACAATACATGAAAATCATGATTTTATTCCTATTAAATCATCATATATTCTTCAATTACATAAAGATTTGTTAAAAAAGTCAGGTCTTAGTTTTGCAGGTAATTATAAGAGCGTACAAAATTATATATCAGAAACATTGACTGATGGAACGGTTGTCGCAAGATTTACACCGCTTGCACCATATGAAACTCCAAATGCTATTGAGCAATTATGTAATGCGTATGAAAACGCAATCGCAAGAAAAAAGGTTGATGCACTTTTGTTGATTCCGATTTATATTTGTGATTTCTTATGCATCCATCCTTTTAATGATGGAAACGGCAGAATGAGTAGATTATTAACTTTGTTGTTGTTGTATAAGAGTGGATATAATGTTGGAAAATATATTAGTATTGAAAAAGAAATTGAAAAGACTAAAAATTACTACTATGATGCTTTAGAATATGCTGATGTAGGTTGGCATGAAGATAAAAACGATCCAAGGCCATTCATTCGCTATATGTTACAAATAATTTTAGCTTGCTATATTGAATTTGAAGATCGAGTTGGTCTTTTAGAAAATAGCACTACATCTTATGATATTGTTAAAAAATATATTGATGGGACTATAGGAATATTTACAAGCGTTGAGGTTGTTAATAATTGTCCAAGTTTAGGAAGATCTTCGGTGCTTGCGATAATAAAAACTTTAACGGAAGAAGGCCATATTAGTAGATATGGTTCTGGTCGCAGCACGTATTATATTCGTAAAAAGATGGATGATGCTATGGCTGAAACTAAAAGAATATCAAGTGATCCAAACGTTCCAGGTTATACCAATATGAAAGATTTAAAGAAGGCTTTAGATGAATAAATAGACTTCTTTTTTGGAAGTCTATTTATTCTCTATCATATCTACAATAATTGAATTATGTAATTTCTTATACTTATCAGGAATATTTGAATCAGTAATAATAAAACCCTGATCTATCTTGGCAAATCTTGCGGTACAAACTTTATCAAACTTACTAGGGTCAGCTAAGATATATTTTTCAATACAATTATTAAATGCTACTTCCTTTATTTGAGCTTCTTGAGGATCGGGTGTGGTATGACCATTGTTATTGATACCATTAGTTCCAAAAAAGCCCATAGTAAAGTTCATCTTCTCTAAATATTTATAAGTTTCACTACCAACGATTGCTTCAGTCTTAGATTTTAATAGACCACCTGGTAGATATACTTGATGTCCATCTTGTGATAATTGTCTAGCATGAGTTACACAGTTTGTGATAAATGTTGCCTTAGAACTTTTAAGATAAGGAATCATCATTGAAGTAGTAGTACCTGCATCCAAATAGACAACATCATTGTCTTTAATTAAAGAGGCTGCATATTTAGCAATTTCTCTTTTTGATGATGAATTCAAATCTGATCTTTGTTCAACCGATTCATCTTCTGTCAAAATATCGTTATTTAAAGAAATAGCACCACCATGTACTTTCTTCAACAAACCCTTCTTATCCATATCAGATAGGTCTCTTCTAACGGTAGATTCAGAAGCGTCCAAGATTTCCATTAGTTCAATAATAGTAATACTTTTTCTTTCGTTTGTAATGTCTAATATTATTCTTTTTCTTTCTTCATTAAGCATTTTGTTCACCTTTTTACAAGAAAATTATATAAAAACGTTTAAAAAAAGTCAAAAACAGTCAAATTCATTCAATAATGTGTTGACATTGACCGATTGTGACTGTATTATAAAGATGGTTAAGGAAAACCGTTCAAAATCGTTCAAAAGACATCAGGTACCATGTTTGAGAACTAGAAAGAGAGGAAAGTATGATATACACCGTTACTTTTAACCCTTCACTTGACTATATCGCTTCTTGTAAAGATTTTAAATTAGGAGAAACAAACAGAACTTATAAAGAATTTATCTTTCCAGGTGGCAAGGGAATCAATGTTTCTATCGTCTTAAGAAACTTAGGGCTTGAAACAAGTGCTCTTGGTTTCTTGGCTGGTTTTACGGGAGAAGAAATCAAAAGGTTAATTACCAAAGAGGGTATTCAAGATGAGATGATTTGGGTTAAAAATGGTTATTCAAGAATCAATGTTAAATTAAGATCTAATACTGAAAGTGAATTAAATGGCATGGGACCTAATATTGATGAAGAAGCTATCAAGATGTTGTATGTTAAGCTAGATAAATTAACAAACGATGATATCTTGGTATTAGCTGGTAGTATTCCAAGTTGCCTTCCTTCAACAATGTATAGAGATATTATGAATTATCTAAAAGATAAGAATATCAAGATTGTGGTTGATGCGACAAAGGACTTGCTTACAAATGTACTTGAATATAAACCGTTTCTAATTAAGCCTAATAATCATGAGCTAGGCGAAATATTTGGTGTTAAGTTAGAAAAACGTGATGATGTAGTTCCTTATGCTAAGAAGTTACAGGAAAAGGGTGCTAGAAATGTACTTATATCTATGGCTGGTGAGGGTGCAGTTCTAGTGAGTGAAAATGGTGATGTCATAAGCTCAGCAGCTCCAAAGGGAAAGTTAGTTAATTCAGTTGGAGCAGGTGATTCAATGGTTGCGGGTTTCATCTATGGCTATACAAAGTTCAATGATTACAAGGAAGCGTTCAAATATGGTGTTTCTACAGGCTCTGCAAGTGCCTTCAGCGAATTTCTAGCTACTAAAGATGAAGTAGAAAATTTATATCGTAATTTATAAAAAAGAGGGATTATTATGAAAATTACAGATTTATTATCAAAGGAAAGTGTTTTACTAAACGCTGATGTTAATGATAAAGAAGCATGTTTAGTTAAGTTGGTCGATCTAATGGACGCATCAGGTAAGATTTTAGATAAAAAGTCATATTTAGATGCCGTATATGAAAGAGAAAAAGAAGGTACAACAGGCGTGGGTAATGGTATTGCCATTCCTCATGGTAGATGCTCAGGTGTTAAAGAACCAGGTCTTGCTGCTATGACAATTCCAAGTGGTGTTGAATATAAAGCCCTAGATTCTAAGCCGGTTGATTTAGCATTCTTAATTGCAGCACCAGAGGGTTCTGGCAGTATGCATCTAGAAATTCTATCTAAGTTAGCTACTATGTTGATGGATGAAAACTTTGTTGCTGATTTGAAGAAGGCTAAGACTGTTGAAGAATTCTTGAAGGTAATTGATGATGCTGAAGAAAAGAAGGATGAATCTGGGCTCGAATCTAATACGGGACATTATGTTCTAGCAGTAACCGCATGTCCTACAGGTATTGCACATACATATATGGCTGCTGAGGCTATTGAAAAGGCTGCTAAGGCAAAAGGATATAAGGTAAAGGTTGAGACAAGAGGCTCAGGTGGTGCTAAGAATATCTTGACTGAAGAAGAAATTAATAGTGCAGATGGTATTATCGTAGCTGCTGATACAAATGTTCCAATGGATCGTTTTGATGGTAAGAAGGTTATTGAGTGTCAAGTATCTAAGGGTATTAATAAGCCTAATGAATTAATTGATGAGATTGTTAGTAGTAATGTAGCTGTTTATAAGAGTAATTCTAAAAAGGCTAATAATGAGGCTAAGGATAGTGCAGGTCATTCTATTTATAAACATTTAATGAATGGTGTATCTCATATGTTACCGTTTGTAGTTGGTGGTGGTATCTTGATTGCGCTTGCTTTCTTGGTTGATGGCATGAACTATGATATCAATAGCTTAACTGATGCTCAAAGAGCTAGCTTTGGTACTCTAACTCCGCTTGCAAATTTCTTAAAAGGACAAGTTGGTGGTGCTGCCTTTGGCTTTATGCTTCCAGTATTAGCAGGCTTTATAGCCATGTCTATTGCGGATAGACCAGGGCTTGCAGTAGGTATCCTTGGTGGTTCTATCGCAGCTAATGGTACTTCTGGTTTCTTAGGTGCTTTGGCAGCGGGTTTTATCGCAGGTTATCTTGTAAATCTTTTAAAGAGAGTTTCTGATAAGATTATTCCTGAATCATTAGATGGTATCAAGCCAGTACTTATTTATCCACTATTTGGTATGTTGCTAACAGGAGCTATTATGGTATTTGCGATTGAACCAGTAGTAGGTGCAATCAATATGGGATTAAATAACGCATTAGCTTCATTAAGTGGTGCGAATGTTATCTTACTAGGTGCAATACTTGGTGGTATGATGGCAATCGATATGGGTGGTCCTTTTAATAAGGCATCATATGTATTCGGTGTAGCTTCTATCGCTTCTGGTAACTACAATATTATGGCTGCAGTTATGATTGGTGGTATGGTTCCTCCATGTGCAATTGCGCTAGCAACGTTAATATTTAAGAAGAAGTTTACAGAATCTGAGAGAAAGTCTGGCCCTACAAACTTCATTATGGGTTTAGCATTTATTACTGAAGGTGCTATTCCATTTGCAGCTGCAGATCCTCTACATGTAATTCCTTCATGTGCTGTTGGTTCAGCATTGGCTGGTGCCTTATCTATGGCATTTAATTGTACATTGATGGCTCCTCATGGTGGTATCTTCGTATTCCCGGTAGTTGGTAATACTTTAATGTATCTAGTAGCTTTAGTTGTAGGTACAATCGTTGGTGCAGTGTTACTAGGCTTATTAAAGAAAGATGTTGCATAATTCTCTTTAGAGTTCCCCTAATATATAAGGCTGTATTGTAAAATATGGCCTTTTTAATTTATCAAGGTGATATAATAATCGTGTAAAGAAAAACAACCGCGTAAAGGTTATTTCTGGATTTTATTTTTAGGTATAAAAGATAACCCTCAAATTTTTCGCCAAAAATAATATAATAGGGTTATTTTTTATTGCCGTTATTCAATTTTATTAAGTCTATAATTACAGCCAAAGCTGTTAAAATAATCATAATTATTTCATAACTATTCATACCGAATACTCCCATAATCAACAAATAAATCTATTAATAACAGGACTTACGGCATCCTGATCTAGCCGACCAGAAATAACCCTTACCTTTGCGGTTGCAGGTAACATTTTAACATCTACATAGTTTTAATAATTCCCATCTTTTTCCCATTTGAGTGTTGATAAATGTGGATAACTAATAAAAAATTATAGACTAAACTTTTCTTTTTTTAGATAATATAAATATAAAAGAAATACAAATCATCTAAGAATATAAGGGATGTTCTAATGAGAATAAATGAAATGTTTAAGAAGCTTTGGGGTTTAAGAAAACTAGTTACTTTATTAGTTACTTTTTTATGTGTTTTGACAATATGTCCAATCAATATTGTTGCCAAAGATAAACACGAAACTATTCGTGTTGGTTTTTTCCATATGGATGGTTACCATATGATTGATGAAGATGGTGACAAAAGTGGTTATGGTTATGATTTTTTACGTTTGATGGCGCGTTACTTAGATGTTGAATACGACTATGTTGGTTATGAACTAGGTTGGAAAGATATGCAAAGGATGTTGGAAGATGGTGAGATTGATTTACTGACGTCTGCTAGAAAAACGCCTGAACGTGAAGAAATATTTGATTATTCTAAGCCGATTGGTACCAATGAATGTATGATTACAGTAAGAAGTGATAATACTAAGGTTATTGGTCAAAAATATAATACATATGATGGTTTAAGAGTTGGTTTATTGAAGGGTAATAGTAGAAACAATGATTTTGAAAAGCTTGCTGACGAGAAATGCTTTTCTTATATACCTGTTTATTATGAAGTGTTTAAAGATATGGAAGAAGGACTACAAAATGGTGAGGTTGATGCCCTTGTTTCTTCTTCAATGCGTACAACAAATAATGAAAGAATTATTGAGAAATTTGAACCACAAGATTTTTATGCAATAGTTAAGAAGGGTAATACGGAATTATTGGATAAGATTAATTATGCGATAGATCAAATAAATAATGCAGAAGGTGACTGGCAAAGAGAATTATTTAATCGTTATTATGCTTCTTATGATATTAAGGTTTTAAATTTTACTCCTTCTGAAAAAGAACTTATCAATTCTTATAATAAGCCTCTAAGAGTTTTATGTGATCCTACAAGAAGACCGTATTCTTATGTTGAAGATGGCGAAATGAGGGGCATTCTTCCTGATTTTTTCAAGAATGTGGCTGATTATATTGGCCTACCTTATGAGTTTGTTATTTGTAAGGATAGAAATGAATATATTTGGTATCAAAGTCATACTGATTCAATTGATATCGCAATTGATGCTAGGGTAAGTGATCCCATTATAGAAAAAAATCATTATGGAGCCAGTGCCCCATATATCACAGTGGGCGTTGCTAGTATTATGCGAAAAGACAATAAGGGTGACATTAAAACAATCGCTACTGTAAAACAGGGTTCTGCTAGTAATGAAATTGAAAAGGAATATGCGCCAAATGCTGAGAAGATATATTTTGATACAAGACAAGAGGCAATGAAGGCTGTAAGAGATGGCAAAGCTGATATTACTTTTGCCTACTATTATATGGCTCAGGAATTTGTTAATAATGATGCTAGTGGTAGCTTAATTTATAACTATATCAACAATGATTCTTTCAAGTATCGTATGTTAGTGTCTAATGAAAACAATTATGCTTTAGCTGGTATTTTAACAAAGGGCATTTATGCACAAGGTGAAGATGCGATTGATAATATAGCTTCTAACTATACTTCGTATAAGGCTTCTGATATGACTTTAATGATGCTTATTCAGATGCATCCTGTTGTTGTAATGACTATTGGCATGATAATGCTTGCTTTGTTTGGCATTGTTTGTTCGCTTTCTTTTAAGAATAGAAAAAATAATATTCAATTAGAAGATAATTTAACTAAGATTAAGCGAGATAAATATATTCTAGATAAATTAACAACCGATTATAATGCGGTATATTATATTGAATTAAACAAGGGAACTTTTGAGAAACTTAAGATTGTCAAGGATACTAATGCTGATGTTGTTTTTAAGGAAAAATCTTTTGATAATTTTGATGAATGTGCTGATTATTATGCGAATTGTTACTTAGATGAAAAGAATAGAAGAGAATTCTTGGATTGGGTTTCTTGCGCTCATTTAAAGGAAGAACTAAATAAAAACGATAAGATTAGTTTTTATTATGAAAGTATTCCAAATAATTTAGGTCAAAAATATTTTGCGATCCAAGGCATTAAGATATATGAGGATGAAAATGATTTCTTTATTCTTTTAGGTTTCCGTTTTGTCGATGATATCCTTGTTAAGGAAAAGGCTATTCAGGAACAATTAGAGGACGCCTTAGATAAGACTAAGAAACAAAATGAAATCATTTCAGCTATCGCAAAGACTTTTAATGCGATTTATCGTGTTGATATTATTAATGATGTGATTGAAGAAATCGCTAGTGATGATATATCACATTATTTGAAAAAGGATGTTGCTAGTGCTTCTGAACAATTTAATTTTGTTTGTGATAATTTAGTAGCTCCTGAATATCGTGAATTAGTTAGACCTTTTATGGATGTTAAAACTTTAGAGGAAAGACTAAAAGATGAAGAGTTTGTTACTACTGAATATAAGATGAATGATGGTAACTGGCATCGTATGCGTTTTGTCGCAAAAAGAAAAGATGCAAGCGGTAGATTAACCCATGTCTTATGTTTGATTAGAATCATCAGTGATACAAAGAGAACTGAGGAGAACTTGTATTTTGAGGCTGAACAGGCTAAGAAAGAAGTGGATATGAAGACTCAATTTTTAAAGACAATGAGCCATGATATTCGTACTCCTTTAAATGGCCTTATCGGTATGGTTAAGATGGCTAATCAATATTCTGATGATATTATTATGCAAGGGCAACTAAGAGATAAGGCTCAGAAGTCTTTGGAATATCTAGTTTCTTTAGTCAATGATATTTTGGATATGAATAAACTACAAAGTGGTGATTTGAGGGATCATCAATTGACCTTTGATTTTATTGATTTCATAAGAGAAATAAATCGTATTTATTATGATAAGGCTGCTGAAAAGAATATTAAGTATGATGTAGATTGGGATAAAGTTAATTTTAAACATTCGATTTTAATTGGTAATCCAGTATATTTAGGTAGGGCTCTATCTAATATCGCTAGTAATGCAGTTAAGTTCTCACCAAGTGGCAGCACAATTACCGTTTGGGGAAACGAAGAGATAATAGATGACAAGCATGTTCTTTATACTTTGTATTGTAAGGATGAAGGCGAGGGTATGACTGATGAATTTATTAAGCATGCCTTTGATATGTTCTCGCAACAAAATCAAACAAGTAGAACTAAATATGAGGGAAGCGGTCTTGGTTTAGCTATGTCTAAGAAGCTGATTGAAAGAATGGGTGGTAGTATAAAGCTTGAAAGTAAGAATGGCGTTGGTACAACTGCTATTATTAAGATTCCTTTTGAACTAGGCGATATGGATACTATAGGGAGTATTGATTATGAAAATGTCCCTACTAAGGGAGTTCATGCACTACTTGTAGATGATAATGAATTGAATATTGAAATTGCTAAGTTCTTTTTAGAAGATAATGGCATGGAAGTAACTTGTGCTTATGATGGTAAAGAAGCTGTTGATATCTTCAAGAAGTCTAAGGAAGGCTACTTTGGAGTTATCTATATGGATATTCTAATGCCTAATATGAATGGCTTGGATGCTACAAGAGAAATTAGAGCCCTAAATAGAAAAGATGCTAAGAAGGTGCCTATAATTGCGGTATCAGCTAATACTTTCTCTGATGATGTTTTTGAAAGTAGAAAGGCTGGTATGAATAAGCACTTAGGAAAGCCACTTGATGAAGAGAAGATGATTAAGGCTTATAAACAATGTGCTGTTTTAAGTAAAGAATCTATTAAATTAAATGGAGACTTATAAGGATTAACACCAGTAATAAACGGTTTTTCTTTAGTTTAATTGATACAATATAGTTAGTAAACAAGAGAGGAATAATATGGAATATACACAAATCAAAATTAGTAGTCAAGATGATCCTAAAAGATTTTATAGAGTATTAGCTGTTAAAGGCAATCCTGATTTATTAACACTTGGAGCACTTATTGGTTGTAGTATCAACGCTTGGTTTGAACATGCTTATTTATTTAGAATCAAAGGTCAAAGGGAAGCATATGCTTTTGATAGTTGGGAAGATGAATATTTTTTGCCAATGAGTAAATATCATTTATCGGATTTAGGAGATAAATTTGAGTATTGTTATGATACTGGCGAAAACTATGATTTTGATTGTAAAGTCATGAAACGTAAAGTTACTGTTAATTATGAAGATGAAGAAGAAGTTGATTTAGCTTTTGTGGTAAAGGGTGCAGGACAGGGAATCTTTGAAAATGATCACTACACCATGTGGCGTTATTTTGATGGCTTGATAGATCCAAATTCTAATGAAGAAAACGACGAACAGTGCCTTCCTATGAACATGGAATTTGAGACTTATGGTGATTTTGATAAACCACTTGATTTAGAAGATTATGAATATAGTGACTTTTATATCGAAGAATTAATAAAAAGTTGGGAATTAGGAAGCGAACTACTGGGATAATATGCTAAATAAAAAGAAGGGTTTTACTTTAGCTGAACTTTTGATTGTTATAGCTATTATAGGTGTACTAGTTGGTATTGTGATTCCTGTTTTAAATTCTCAATTAGAAAAATCTAGAAAAGCTAAGGACTTGCATACTGCTAGATCTATCGAATCAGTACTTGCAACAGCTGTTAATGATGGGACTATTGAATTAGCACCAGCTGATAAAGCTAATCAAGCTTCTGGTGTTTGGGTTATTGTTACTCGCGATAAAGATAGTTGGCCTGAAGGATATGGTAAAAAGACATATCCTACTTATTTTTGTGGTATGAATAAGACTATCAAGATAAATGGAAAAGTAAATAATCAAGAGTATGATGTTTTTAATGACGACCTTAATAATATTTTAAATGGTGCTGGTTTTAATAGTGATATTAAAGTTACTAGTAAAAATAAAAAAGGCGATGATTCTTGGGATTGGATAGTTATAGAGATTGCTTATATGAATGGTAAAGTTGTAAGTAGAATATTTAGTGGTTTTACGGGTAAGACTTCTAATATGTATGCGCTAAGAAATGATGTTACTAATATAGAAAATATGATTGGTTAACTATGGAATATATACAATATCCTGGAGCTTTAAAAGAATTAGATAAATTCAAAGATAAGAAAGTATATATGATAGCGGATAAAAGAAGCTATGATTCTTTTAATAATGTTAATAATTTCAAGATAGAAGTCTTTAATGGTGAATGTAGTAAAAAGGAAATCGAAAGATTAACTTGTAATGTAGTGGACTTTGATGTAGTTATTGGTTTTGGTGGTGGCAAGATTTTAGATGTTGCCAAGGCTTTAGCTTATTTTAATAAAAAATATCTAATTATTATTCCAACAAGCGCATCAAATGATGGACCATGTACTGCCTTGTCTGTTCTTTATCATGAAGATGGTAGTCTTGATAGATATCTATATCTTGATAAGAATCCTGATTTAGTTTTAGTTGACACCAATATTATTATTGCTTGTCCAACAAGATTAACGATAGCTGGCATGGGCGACGCCTTGTCTACTTATTTTGAGGCCAGAGCTAATGGTAAGATTAATGATGAGGCTAGGGAATGTTTTGATAATCTAATGAAATACGGAATAGATTCAATATCGGGCTTTGAGAATAAAGAGATAGGTGAGCTACAAGAAATCATTATTAGAACTAATATTTATTTATCAGGAGTAGGTTTTGAAAAAGGCGGCACCAATTTAGCACATGAAATTAGTTATAAATTAGACTGTTCTAAGATGCATGGTGAAAAAGTAGCCTATGGTACTTTAGTGCAGTTGTGTCATGAGACGGCTGAAGAATTTGAAGAAGTATATAAGTGGTGTAAGAAAATAGTTTTACCAACTTCGTTAAAGGATTTGGGTATATCTAAGTTTGATTGTGAATGTATTTCAAAGATAGAAAAGCTAAATAAGTGATAGAATTGTTTCATGAGTTGGCAAGATAAATTTAATGATTGGGAATTAGAAAAGGGCAGAGATTATTTTGAAATGAATAAAGTCCTTTTTATTGACCGTGACAACAATATTTTTACTGCACAAGTTGCAGGATCTGACTATTATTCTGAATATAAAGTTACTACTGTAATCAATAATAAGGGTGAAGTAACTGCTCAAAAATGTACCTGTCCTAGATACAGGGACAAGGGCTATTGTAAACATATAATTGCTACTTTATTTGAAATAGAAAAGGTTTTTCCTGATGTCTTAAAGGGCAGCTATAAGGATACAAGATATACTTATATTAATAATCCTAAATCAGATATTGATATCGAAAATTTAATGGGTGACTATTATATGTCTGAGGAAACTTATAAGAGGGCTAAGACTATTTGTCTAAATAAGCCTAATATGATTTTAGATAATAAGAACTTTTATGATGATGATGTTGCCTATAATTTCTTAATCGGTAGTGGTAGAGATTATGTTAATTTTAAATTCACTGCTAATAGAATCATCTTATTTAATTGTCATTGTCAAGAATGCATGAGACGGCCTTATTATGAAAGATATAAATTGTGTGCAAATAAGGCTGCTGCCCTAATGATGGTTGAAGACTATTTTGTAGACCATAAGTTTGATAAGACTAATAGATTAGGTCAAAACTTTTTGGATTATAGTAAGGAAAAACGTAGTTCTAATATAATGGGACGAAGTGAAAGTATTCATCTTATCCCATCTTTTACTTTTGATAGAGACAAGGATGAATATTTAATAAAGTTTAAGGCCGGCAAAGATAAGCTATTGAATATCAAAGATCTTTCTTATTTCATTGATTGTTATAAAAGAAGTGCTAAATATGATTTAAGTACTAAAGTTACTCTAGATTTTAGTAAGGATGATATAGCTGAAGATTCAAAGGCTTTATTTAAATATCTTACCGATTATATTGAAGAATCTCATTCTTTTTACAATCATATAAATCGTAGATATTATGTGGCTAATCCCTCTTATTCTTCTATAAGTTTAGATAAAACTAGAATAGATAAACTATTTGATTTGTCTTATGGCAGGGAAGTAGAGCTAATCTATAAAGAATACGATGAAAAGGATAAATCATTGATTAACTTAAGCATTGTGAATAATGATTTACCTATTACTATCAGTCCTGAAATTGTTAATGATAAACTTCAAAGTGTGACGATAAGTCATCCATCTTTCTCGTGTTTCAGTGGTGAAAAATATAAGTATTTGATTGGACCTAATAAGTTTTCAAGAATCCTAAATGATAATGAAATAGTTGATGTGATCTATGGATTAAACGGAAATGATATCAAGATTGGTGCTAGTAATTTAGGCGATTTTTATTATGATATTTTGCCTAAATTAAAGACTTATCAAAATCTAATAATCGAAGATGAAGATAAAATAATAAAGAATGTTCCTGTGCGTCCTGTTTTTAAATTTTATTTGGATGCCTTGGATGGAATAGTTACTTGTAAGTGTGATGTTTATTATAAGGAAGATAAATATAATATTTTAGATAAAAAGGGAACTAGAGACTTTGAAAGAGAAAAAAATGTTTTAGAATACCTTTTAAATGACTTTGAAAAATACAACGATGATGAATTATGTATTAAGAATGATGATTGTTTATATCATCTATTAACTTCTTTAAATGAATTAAGAGAATATGGTGAAGTATTCTCTACAGCTCGTTTTGATTCTTTAGGTGTTAAAAAGAAGGTAAAAGTTTCTGTTGGTGTTCGTGTTCAAAGTGACTTATTAAATCTTAATTTAATCTCCGATCTTGAAAAAGATGAACTTTTAGCTGTTTTAAGCAGCTATAAACAAAAGAAAAAGTATCATCGACTAAGAAGTGGCGAATTTGTTGATATGAACGATAAGGACCTTGATAAGTTATTAAGCTTAAAAGAAGAAATGAATATCACTGATAAGAAGTTCTTAAAAGAAGATATCAAGTTACCTTCATATCGTATCTTATCTTTAAATGAAGAATTAAATGAATTTGAAAGTATTGATGTCAAAAGAGATAAACATTTTAATGATTATGTAAAACGTTTTGAGAATATCGATATCAGTTCTTATGAAGTTCCAAAAGACTTGAATGCTGATTTAAGATCTTATCAAGTATATGGTTTTAAGTGGCTAAATGTCTTATATGACTGTGGCTTTGGTGGTATTTTAGCTGATGAAATGGGCCTTGGTAAGACTTTACAGGTTATTTCTTTATTAGCTTATAGAAATAAAGAAAAGATTAAATCATTGATTGTAACACCTGCTTCGCTTGTATATAACTGGTATGCTGAATTTAATAAGTTTGCACCTTTTATTAAAGTGGGTATGGTAGTAGGCAATAAGGATGAAAGAAGCGCTTTATTAACCCGTAGGCATGAATACGATGTCTTAATTACTTCATATGACCTATTGAAAAGAGATATCGATTTATATTCTGACATCAGTTTTGATGTAGAAATAATCGATGAGGCTCAATATATCAAGAATCAAACAACTGGTGCTGCAAAGGCTGTTAAGGAAATCAATAGTAAGAAGCGTTTTGCGCTTACTGGTACACCAATTGAAAATAGATTGTCAGAACTATGGAGTATCTTTAATTACTTGATGCCTGATTATTTATATTCTTATGAATACTTTAGAAAACATTTTGAATCGCCGATTGTAAATGATGGAGATGAATATGCTTCTAACATGTTAAAAAAGATGATTGGTCCTTTTATCTTAAGAAGAAGAAAGATGGATGTTTTAAAAGACTTACCTGAGAAGATTGAGAGAGTCTATTATGCCAATTTCGATTCTAGACAAAAGGAAATCTATGATGCTCAGGTTATGAAGATTTCTAAATTAGTAGAAAATGAAGATGAGAAGGCTTTCTCTACTAGTAAGATTGCGATACTGGCAGAACTTATGAAAGTAAGACAAATATGTTGTGATCCATCTTTGTTGTTGGAAAACTATAAGGGTGGTAGTGCTAAGAAAGATACCTGTTTACAGTTGATAGAAGAATCGATTGATGGTGGTCATAAGCTATTAGTATTTTCACAATTTACTTCAATGTTGGAAATTTTGGAAGAAGAACTAAATAAGAAAAAAATCGCTTATTATAAGATAACTGGGGCTACTGATAAGAAGGAAAGACTAGAATTATGTAATAAGTTTAATAAGGATGATGTTAAGGTCTTCTTGATATCACTGAAAGCTGGTGGTACTGGTTTAAATCTAATTGGTGCTGATATCGTTATTCATTATGATCCATGGTGGAATGAGGCTGTCATATCCCAAGCAACCGATAGAACCCATCGTATAGGGCAAACAAATACGGTTACTGTTTATAAGTTGATTGCCAAGGATACTTTGGAAGAAAAGATTTTGAAGTTACAAGAAGATAAACAGAATCTAGCTGATGAAATCTTATCTGGTGCTAATACATCATTGAGTAGTATGTCTAAGGATGAATTGTTGGAGTTGTTAAATGGAAATTAGAAGAGGAAAACAAGAGGATATTGATAAGATCTTATCTTTACTTAACCAAGTACTTGAAATACATGCAAACATTAGGCCTGATATCTTTATATCGGGTAAGACTAAGTATACAAGGGATATGTTGTTAGATATGCTGGCAGATAATGATAATCCTATTTATGTAGTTGATGAAAACGGTGTTGTGGCTTATGCCTTTTGTCAAATAAAAATAGCACCTTTTTCAACTACCATGCACCAAAACAAAGAGTTATTTATCGATGACTTGTGTGTTGATGAAAGTCAAAGAGGTAAGGGTACTGGTAAGTTATTATTTGATTTTTTAAAGAAAGAAGCTAAAAGAATAGGTTGTTATGAGCTCACTCTTAATGTTTGGGAAGGAAATGATAGTGCTAAAGCTTTCTATGATAAAATGGGGATGAAGGTAAAAGAATATACAATGGAATATATCTTGAAGGAGGAAAAATAATGAAACTTGCAGCTGCTTTAATTGAAAGAGCTGATCTACAAACTAGATTGACTCAATTACAGACTAGACTTTTAAATAATGCGAAGGTTCAAGAAGGTGTAAAGCCTAATGAAGATCCAAAAGATTTATTAAAAGAACTTGATGAAGTGAGTAAGCAACTTGAAGATTATATTTATCGCATTAATATGACTAATGCAGCTACTTTAGTTGATGAAACGCCTTTAACTTCATTACTGGCTAAAAAGGATGTTTTAACTAAGAAAATTGGCATTTTAAGAGCTTTCTTAAATGAAAGCAGTGCTTTGGTTGATCGTTATTCTTTAAAAGAAATTAAGATTGATAGTACTGTTGATGTTGCCAAGCTTCAAAAAGATCTTGACGCTTTAAGTAAAGAATTAAGAGAACTTGATCAAAAGATTCAAGAAATTAATTGGACAACTGATCTAATTTAATAAAGCTGGTAGTCTATTATGGGATGTGATCTCACTTGTTTGAGAAGGAAACAAGATTAATTGAGCACTTAAACCGGTGCATAAACTTATTTTTATGGTCAGCATTGTTACAGGTGCACATATATAAATAATTGTTATTACCTAGCATCAATAATAGATGAGGGTGTGGAATGGGGAAAAAGAAATTATTATTAAGTATTAGTATCACTTTAGCTTCGATTGGAATGCTTATGGCTAATTCTGATGATTTGTTCAAGAAGGCGGATGAAGATCACGAAAGAATTGTCGAGATGCAAACCCAATATGTAAGAAGGCAAAGTTTTATCGAAAGAATTCCGTTTATCATAAGGCTTTGTTTAGGATTTCCACTATGGCTTTTGGGAACCCTTATCATTAAATTTGTAAGTACACTTATTAAGATTGTAATATCACCAGTCATTACTTTTGTGTTGTCTGCTTTACTTATCTTTTTCATATTATTGATAGTAGTTATCATTGTTTTAAAATTATTATTTCCTAATAAGAAGATTAGGGAATTAGTTGATAAGGAAATGATATTTTATCTATTTATTTCATCAATCATCATTAAGATAATTGATATCTTTTTCAAGAATTCAGATTATCGATATCTAATTATTTTTTTCCTTGGTTTAATTGTTATTGTGCCTATCATAATCAAGAAAAGTAGAGAACCTGTAATCATATATTGAGTTGTGCTAGAATTGTTGGGTATGGAAAAACAAATTAACTTAAAACATTCTTTATCTTTCTTCTTTCTTCATGCGATAACTTGCATTATCTATGGCTTTAGTGTTTATACCTTGAAGGAAAGAGGATTTAGTGCTTCTAATGCAGGATATTTATTAGCCGCCTCATCTTTTATTGCGATATTCTTACAAATATTTCTAGCTGATATTTGTGATAAATCAAAGAAAATAAGTGTCTTTGAGATGAGTGTTATTTGTGCCTTATTAATCTTTATTTGTGCTGTATGTAATTATTTTATTAATAGTGCCAATGCCTTGTTGGCGATCATCTTTATCATTGGCACTAGTCTATATATTGGTATAGAACCTTTAATTAATACTTTGAGTAGTAAGTTTCTATATTGTGGTATTAAGATAGATTTTGCCAAGGCTAGGGCCTGCGGTTCTATTTCTTATGCCATCTTTTGTTTCGTATTAGGCTATTTATCTAATCTATTTTCTTATAAGATAATTATTATCTTTTTTATCTTAATGTCACTAGGCCTATTGTGTGATTTATTACTTTTAAGAAAAGATTATCAAATAGTGAACAACAACATTGTTGTTACTAAACAAAAGATTTCATATAAAGAATTCATTAAGAATAATAAATATTTTGTCTTATTAATTGTCTTCTTAAGTTTTATCTATTATGGCTATTTAATGTTAGATAATTTCATGATTCTGATTGTTGAAAATGTTGGTGGTAATAGTAATGACTTAGGCAGTATTTTAGGTGTTAAGGCTATTATTGAATACTTAGGTATTTTATTGATATATCCCTTCTTTATTAAAAGATTGAGTTTAAACAAAGTGTTGCTACTGGCTGCTTTCATGTTTTTGTCAAAGGCAATATTGCTAGTATTAAGTGGTAATGTAACTTGTCTATATTTGACTCAAATTATTCAATGTCTTTCATTCTCATTAATGATGCCAGGTGGTGTAGCTTTGGCTACTAAGGTATTAAAAGAAGACGAGATCACAAGAGGCCAGGCTTTCTTAACTTTAGCTTGTGTTTTTGGTTCCTTGTTTGGTTCATTAACAACAGGCTTTATCATCGATAATCTTGGTGTTAAGTATATGGAATATATGGCGGTTGTTGCAAGTTTTGTTGGTTTTCTTGGTTTTGTGGTATTAATAAATAAGGTGAACAAAAATGGATAAGTGTATTTATAGTAAATATTGTGGTGGCTGCTCAATGCAGGGTATTAGCTATCCTAAACAATTAGAGATGAAACAGGAACATGCTTCAAATTTATTAAAAAAGTTTGGCAAGGTAGAAGAGATTATTGGTTGTAAACATCCTACAAACTATCGTAATAAGGTTCAAGTGTCTTTTGGCTATGATGATAAGCATCGTTTAATTTGCGGCAATTATGTAAGTTCTACTCATATGATCGTGCCTATTAAAGAATGTATGATAGTGGATGAAAGGGCTAATGAACTAATTGATTCGGTATTAAGAATTGCCACTAAATATAAGATTAGTGCCTTTGATGAATATTCATATAAGGGTTGTCTAAGACATCTTTTAATTAGAACTAGTAATCTAGGTGAGGTGATGTTGGTTCTGGTTACTGGCAGTTTTAATATTAATAAGAAGGAACAATTTATTAGAGATATCCTAAAATATAATCCATATGTTACAACGATTGTTCAAAACTTTAATAATAAACATACTTCAATGATTTTAGGTGATAAGAGTACTGTTTTATATGGTAAGGGTTATATTAAAGATGAATTATGTGGCCTAGAATTTAAGATTAGTCCTTCTAGTTTCTATCAAATTAATAGATTTCAAACTGAAGTTTTATATAATACGGCATTATCATTAGCTGATTTTAAGGGTAATGAAACAATTATTGATGCTTATTGTGGTACTGGTACTATTGGCATGATAGCTTCTAAAAATGTTAAAAAGGTGTTTGGTGTAGAACTTAATAGTTTTGCGATTAAGGATGCGATTAAGAATGCTAAGTATAATAAGATTGATAATATTGAGTTTGTCTGTGATGATGCTGGTCATTATATGGAAAATATGGCTAAGAATCATTTACATTTAGATGCTCTTATTATGGATCCACCAAGAAGTGGTGCTTCTGTCAAGTTTTTAAAGTCAGTATTAAGACTTAAGCCTAAGAAGATCATTTATATTTCTTGTGGTATAGAATCTTTAAGAGATAACCTATCTTTCTTAACTAGGGATGCCTATAATGTCAACACTATTCAGCCGGTTGATATGTTCCCATATACTTCAGTTGGTCATGTTGAGAATATTGTGGTTTTGGAAAGAAAATAATATGCAAAGATTCTTATCCTCATTAGGTGTACTAATCATCCTATTCATTTCTATCTATAATAAGTCTTTTGATAAGATTCCATCTAACATTCATTACATCTTATTTATCGTTGGTGCTGTAATGATTGCGGTTGGCAATTTCAATAAGAGATAACATATAAGCCTTATCATTGAGGCTTTTTTAAATTAGTGCTTACATGAATATTTTTAAATGGTGTACAATATGTAGGTTAATACGAAAGGAGTTATTTTTTTAATGATAAAAGAGTTGTTAAAAAGCGTTCGTGAATACAAAAAACCAATGGTTCTTACTCCTATTTTGGTTATTGGTGAAGTAATCATGGAAGCTATAATCCCTTATACAATTGCCTTGTTGGTTAATGAAATCAAGATGGGATGTGGGACAGATAGAATCTTACATTATGGCTATATCTTATTAGCTATGGCAATGACTTCATTACTATTTGGCTATTTGGCTGGTAGAACTTGTGCTTTGGCTACTTCAGGTTTTGCGAAGAATCTAAGACATGATGTTTTCTACAACATTCAAGATTTTTCATTTAGTAATATTGATAAGTTCTCTAGTGCTTCTTTAGTTACTAGATTGACTACTGATATTCAAAATATTCAACAAGCCTTTATGATGCTTATAAGAATGGCTTTTAGAGCACCATTGAACTTAATTTTCTCATTCTTTATGGCCTATTACATGGGCGGTAAGATGGCAATTATTTTCTTGATTGTGATTCCTATTTTAGCTTTTGGTCTATCATTTATTATTAAGATTACTATGCCCTTATTTAGAAAGGGTTTCCCTAAGTTTGATGTTTTAAACAATTCAATTGAAGAAAATATCAAGGGCATTAGGGTAGTTAAGTCTTTTGTAAGAGAAGACTATGAACAAGAGAAGTTTAATGCTGCTAGTAATGATATTAGAGATATCTTTACTAAGGCCGAAAGAATCTTAGCCTTCAATAATCCTTTGATGCAGATGTGTATGTATTCAACAATGTTGTTTGTCTTATATTTTGGTTCTAAGACTATTATTACTACAAATGGTGCAGCTTTGGATATTGGACAATTCTCAACTTTACTTACATATAGTTTCCAAATTCTTTCTTCTTTGATGATGTTGTCAATGTTATTTGTAATGTTGACTTTCTCACAAGAGAGTGCTGAAAGAGTTTGTGAAGTATTGAAGGAAAAATCTAATCTGGTATCACCTGAAAATGCCGTCACTATTGTAAAGGATGGTTCAATTGACTTTGATAATGTTCGTTTTAAGTATGCTAAGACAAGTGAACATGCGGTCTTAAAGGATATTGATGTTCATATTAAATCAGGCGAGACAATCGGTATTATCGGTGGTACTGGTAGTGCTAAGACCTCTTTAGTACAACTTATCCCAAGACTTTATGATGTAAGTGAGGGTAGTGTAAGAGTTGGTAAAAGAGATGTTAGAGACTATGATTTAACAGTGCTTAGAGATTCGGTAGCCATGGTACTTCAAAAGAACGTCTTGTTCTCAGGTACGATTGCGGATAATATTCGTTGGGGTAATAAGAATGCGTCAATGGACGAGATTAAGCATGTATGTCATTTAGCTTGTGCCGATGAATTTATTGATTTGATGCCAAAGGGCTATGATACTTATATTGAACAGGGTGGTACTAATGTTTCTGGTGGTCAGAAACAAAGACTTTGTATCGCTAGAGCTTTATTGAAGAAGCCTAAGATTTTAATCATGGATGATTCTACAAGCGCTGTAGATACTAAGACTGATGCCTTGATTAGAAAGGCAATGAAAGAGTATATTCCAGAGACTACTAAGATTATCATTGCTCAAAGAACTTCAAGTGTTGAGGATGCTGATCGTATTATTGTCATGGACAATGGCAAGATTGATGCTATTGGTACTAGTGAAGAACTTTTAAAGAATAATAAGATTTATCAAGAAGTTTATTATTCTCAAAACAAACAAGGTACTGAAAGGGGTGAAGAACATGAGTAAGAAGAAGAATCAGATTGCGACTGTTAAGCGCTTATTTAAGATGCTGTTTTCTTTCTATCCTAAGCTTTTACCACTAATCATTGTCTTGATTATTGTCAATGCGGTAATTAGTTCTATTCCTGCTATTTTCCAACAAAATGTAGTAGCTTTAATTCAAAACGCTTGGGAAAATAATTTGCCTTTTGAACAAATAAAACCAGATGTTGTTAGATTGATTGGTATTCTAGCTGCATTTTATTTAACTAGTTTGATTGCGGGTGTTGCTTACAATCAACTTATGGCTGTCTTTACTCAAGGTTCTTTAAGTAAGATTAGAATTAAGTTGTTTGATCATATGGAAACATTACCTATCAGATTCTTTGATACTCATCAAAGAGGCGATGTTATGTCTTACTATACAAATGATGTTGAGTCTTTAAGACAGATGATTTCTCAATCATTCCCACAGTTAATGATTTCGGCTGTTACTTTGACAACTATACTTTGTATTATGTTTTACTATAGTATCCCTATGGCTCTAGTTATTATCTTGGGTGCGATTCTTTCAATCTTTATCACTAAGAAGATTGGCGGTAAATCATCGAAGTATTTCGTTGCTCAACAAAAGAATGTTGCCAAGACCGAGGGTGTTATCGAAGAGATGATCAATGGTCAAAAGGTTATTAAGGTCTTTAATCATGAAGATGATACTAAGGCTGACTTTGATAAGGTAAATGATGAACTGTTTGAGGCAACATATTTAGCTAATAAGTATTCAAATACTTTAATGCCTATTTTAAATAATGTCTCTTATATTGTTTATGTTTTTGTGGCTGTTGCGGGCGGTTTCTTTATTGAAAAAGGTGCACCAAACTTCTCTATTTCAGGTCTACCATTCTCTATTGCGGTAGTGGTACCTTTCCTTGGCATGTCTCGTCAATTTGCAGGTAATATTCAACAAATATCTCCTCAAATTAATTCGATTGTCATGGGTTTAGCTGGTGCTAGACGTGTCTTTGAATTATTAGATGAAGAAAGTGAACAAGATGAGGGCTACGTAGAGCTTGTCAATGTTAAGAAGGTTAATGGTGAACTTGTTGAGTGTAAAGAAAAGACTAATATGTGGGCTTGGGAACATCCTCATGGTGACGGTACTTTAACCTATACTGAGCTTAAGGGGGATGTTAGATTCTTTGATGTGGATTTTGCCTATAATCCTGATAAGCAAATTCTTCATAATGTTTCCTTATATGCCAAACCTGGTCAAAAGGTAGCTTTTGTAGGGGCTACTGGTGCTGGTAAGACTACTATTACTAATCTAATTAATAGATTCTATGATATTGCGGATGGCAAAATTAGATATGATGGTATCAATATCAATAAAATCAAGAAGACTGATTTACGTAAATCTTTAGGCATCGTATTACAGGATACTGTCTTATTCACGGATACTGTAATGGAAAATATCAGATATGGTAGACTTGATGCATCTGATGAAGAATGTATTGCGGCAGCTAAGTTAGCTGGGGCTCATGAATTCATTAGGCATTTACCTGATGGTTATAACACAATGTTGCATGGTGATGGTTCCAACTTGTCTCAGGGTCAATGTCAATTGTTAGCAATTGCTAGAGCGGCTGTAGCTGATCCTCCAGTTATGATTTTAGATGAGGCAACATCTTCTATTGATACAAGAACTGAAAGCTTGGTACAAAGCGGCATGGACAAGTTGATGCAAGGTCGTACTGTGTTTGTCATTGCTCATAGATTATCTACGGTTAAGAATTCTAATGTGATTATCGTCTTAGACCATGGTCACATTATCGAAAGAGGAACTCATGAAGAGTTACTTGAAAAGAAGGGTCAATATTATCAGTTATATACTGGTGCCTTTGAACTAGAATAATGTATTTAAAAAGGATTATCTTATTTGGTAATCCTTTATTTTTCGATATTTGATTTATCCGCTTTCTTCCAATTATTCGCATGTTCTTCAAATGAATATTGATTATAGTTATTAAATCCATTATCATCTCCAGAACCAATTCTCATGCTACCATCAGAATACAAGAAGGAGGCATAGAAGTTCCAATCATTATTTGATTTGCCACGATAATCTAGGATGTTATTTTATCCAATAATTTTTTTAAACGTTCATAATTATGATCGCCACTATGATAATCTTGACCATTAATTTTGACATTGCCATGTTTCTTATCGTAATGAATTAATAATATCATTTTATTGGCTTTGAAATGGTATAATTCGTTTATTGGGTTAAATATATGAAAAAACATGTAAAGATTAGGACCGTAGGGATAATTTCGGTAAGTATTGTGGCTGTTTTAGCTTGTTTTTGTATATTTTATGCTTTCTACGCCAATAGACAATATGAAATATCAAGTGATGCGACATTAGACTATATTAGTGCTGAAAAGGCTATTAAGCGTTTTGAGATGGGTACTAATAAGCTAAATAGACAAGTGAGGCTAGCGGTTAGCTCACTTGATCAAAAATATATCGATGAGTATTTTGTCGAATATAGTGTCATCAATAATCGACAAAAGGCCATTGATGAATTAGAAAAATTATCTAACGATTGTGATACAACATGTTCCTTGGATGATGCGATGGAATTATCTAATCGTTTGGTAGAGTCTCAAAAATATATTTTAAGGTTAATTCAAGGATCTATTGAAAAGGATGAAGATAAATGGCCAACTTCTTTATTGGATGTTGAACTAAAGGATATGGATAAGGATTTAAATGATTTAGAAAAGATTGAAAAGGCTAAGGCTTTAATTGGTGATACTAATTACGAGACAACCAATATGTTTATCATGAACAAGGTCTCAAATTCTTTGAATAAAATTAGTAATGAATTATTAGAGAAACAAGATAGTGCTTCTAAGGCTTATAAGAGTGCTTATATGATGTTAGAAATTGGCATTGACTTATTTATGATTGAAGGAGTATTGATTTGTTTATCAATCTATTTTCTAATCATTAAACCTCTATTAATTCTTAATGAAAATATTAAAGAGAATAAGGAGATTCCTTTGGTTGGCGCTTATGAACTTAGGATGGTTGCTAATACGTATAATGAGGTTTATAGGGAAAATGAGGCAAGAGAGATGCTTATTAAGCATAAGTCGGAACACGATCCTTTGACTGGTTTATTAAATAGGGGTACTTTTGATTCTATTTTGAATCTTTATGTTAAGGATGAGAATAATTTTGCGCTTATTTTAATTGATGTGGATACTTTTAAGAGTATTAATGATACTTATGGTCATGCGGTGGGTGATGTTATCTTAAAGAAGATGGCTGACTTATTGATGACAACTTTTAGAAGTATTGACCATGTTTGTCGAATTGGTGGCGATGAGTTTGCGATTATCATGGTCGATATGAACAGTGAATTAAACTATACTATTTCTGATAAGATTAATGAAATTAATAGACAGTTGGCTATTTCTAAAGATGGTGAGCCAACAGTTTCCATAAGTGTTGGTATTGCGCTAAGTGATAGAGAAAATCCAGGTGATGATATATTTAGAGATGCTGATAAGGCCTTATATCAAACTAAGGAAAAGGGTAGAAAGGGCTATACATTCTATTAGCATTATGATTAAACCTATATGTAAAGATATATTTTTCTTGTCTAAGAAGGCGAGAAAGGCTACTAAAGATGATATTGGGATTGCCTATGATCTTTTAGATACTATCAAGGCTAATAGTTATCGATGTATTGGGATGGCTGCTAATATGATAGGTGAAGATGTAGCAATCATAGTGGCTCAAGTTGGAATGTCTTATCTTGTGATGTTTAATCCAGTTATTATAAGTACTAATGATGAATACGAGACAATGGAAGGTTGTTTATCTCATAATGGTGAGAGAAAATGTATAAGACACCAAACTATTAAGGTTAAATATGATGATTTTAATTTCAAGAGTCATACAGAAGAGTTTAAGGGATTAACTGCTCAAATCATCGAACATGAAGTTGATCATCTAAAGGGAATTTTGATTTAGAATATGGAAATTATTGATAGAGCCAAGAATATTCTTGTTTATCTTGATAAGGCGCAAGGTATTAAAGATAAATATGCAAGTGATGTTAAGGCTATTACTTATGACATCATTGAAAAAGAAACCGAGAAGATCTTAAAGACAATACCACTTGAAGAATTAACTAATCGAAAAGCTGGTATTCATATTAAATATCTATATGATGCAGGATATAAGAATATAGCTGATTTAAAGAAAGCTAATATTTTTAAGATTGGTCAAATTGAGGGTATTGGCACAGATACTTCTTATATTATTAGAAAGTTAATAAACGATATAAGCTATGATGTTAGTAAACAGGCTAAATTAAGAATCAGTGTTGATAATCAAAGTGATGATTATTATTCTTTATTATCAAGACTAATTAAGTATCAAAAACTTGATGGAATTATAAAGGATATTTCTAATGTTGATATTAATAGTATTAAGACTTGTATAGATAATAAAGATGGTAGCAAGCTATCTTTATTACTAAATGGAATAGAGGGAAAAAAGATAAGCGATATCTTCAATAAGTTAGATAAGGCTATTAAAGATGGTAGTAATCCTTTTGAATATTTTAAAGATAACTCAATTGTATTAATCAATTGTTTAGAAGAAATTGTTCCTGATGTTACCTTGAACATGGATGATAATTTTGGTTTACCAAAAGAGATTGTTGAAGAAGTTAAACAACAAGAAATCAAGGAAGCAGGTTTAAAATGTCAATTACGTAATTACCAAAAGTGGGGCGTAAAGTATATTCTTAACCAAAAGAAAGTTTTATTGGGCGATGAGATGGGTCTAGGTAAGACAATACAAGCTATCGCTACTATGGTTTCTTTAAATAATATTGGTGAGAATAAGTTTTTAGTAGTTTGTCCTGCTAGTGTTATTATCAACTGGTGTAAGGAAATAAGTGAAAAGAGTAGCTTAAGTGTTATTAAAATCTATGGTGATCATAAACAAGAGATGTTAGAGAAATGGAAGAAGTATGGTGGTGTTGGCGTTACTACATTTGAGACTACTTCTATGTTTTCTATAGATTTTAAATATTCAATGTTGATAGTAGATGAAGCTCATTATGTAAAGAATTATGAGACAAGAAGATCAACAAATGTTAGGGCTTTATGTGAACATACTGATAGAATTCTATTTATGTCAGGTACACCACTTGAAAATAATGTGAAAGAGATGATTGGTTTAATCAATATCCTAAGACCTGATATCGCTAAGAAATTAAAGGGTAAGGAATATCTATCACAAGCTTCTTCTTTTAAGGAAATTATTACACCTGTTTATTATCGTAGAAAAAGAGAAGATGTTTTAAAGGAACTTCCTGAGATGATTGAAAAGAATCAGTGGTGTTCTCTATTAAGTGAAGAAAAGAGAGTTTATTATAAAGCGGTTTTATCTGAAAATTATTCGATGTGTCGTAGAGTTTCTTTTAATATGGAAGATTTGACTAAGTCTAGTAAGGCTTTACGTTTAAAAGAGATTGTTGAAGAAGCTAGACTTGATAATCGTAAGGTTATTGTTTTTTCTTTCTACCTAAATACGATTGAAAAAGTTTGTGAATTATTTAAAGACATCTGTATAGGACCTATCAATGGTTCTTTGTCTCCTAAGAAAAGACAGGAATTAATCGATGAATTTACTAAAGATGATTCTAAGGTTGTTTTAGCTGCTCAAATACAGTCTGGTGGTACCGGTTTAAATATTCAAGCTGCTTCGGTTGTTGTCTTATGTGAACCGCAATTTAAACCATCAATCGAAAATCAAGCTATATCTAGAGCCTATCGTATGGGGCAAACTAGAAGTGTCTTAGTACATCGTTTGTTGTGCGAGAAGACTGTTGATGAAAGAGTTACTAAGATGTTGGCTGATAAACAAAAGACTTTTGATTCTTTTGCGGATGAAGCATTAGCTAGTAAAGAAGAAATGGAAATCGATGATACTACATTTAGTAAAATCATGAATGAAGAAGTCGAAAGAATTACGAAAGAAGAATGTAGTACAATTGAACCATGATTAAAAATGTTATATTTGATTTAGGTAATGTATCTTGACTTTCGAAGATGATAAATACGAAAACATGGCTGAAGTCCTTTAAACAT
>ERZ1026772.409-NODE-409-length-31874-cov-7.631572_pt1 | contig 31874 bp, 21 predicted proteins | sample MGYA00380124_ERZ1026772 | MGnify/ENA primary metagenome ERZ1026772 (study PRJEB33269, sample SAMEA4719760) | human gut metagenome | biome: human-associated habitat; feature: organic feature; material: feces | place: Cameroon | collected 2013-10 ...
GAGCCGATGGGAGGATGTGGGCGAATTCGATGCAACCAGGAGCGCCGAGGACGTTTGCTTCGATCGAGACGACGAAATCGAGCCGTAGCTTTGCCAAGTCGGTGATTTCGTCCATCGTCAGGCGGGCGCCGGCGTCGCCTGGCGACGACGCATCGAGACTCGTGACGACGAAGCGGATTCCGCGCAAGCGGTTGAGGCCTGCACGGCTACGGCCGATATCGGGGAGATAAGCGCGTTCGGCATCGCCCAAGATGGCGCATTCGACGTGACCATTGCGCCCGATGATAACGCCGACTTTGCGATGAAGCATCTCGCTGATACTCGTCATGCGATGGGCGAGTTCGCGCGTGATGAGGAGATTTTGAGCCACGCGGAATAAGCCGAGCGATTTCAGGGCTTCGGCTTCGCGAGCATTGAGACCTATCGTATTGCCAAAAACGGGAATCGACATATATTTGGTATTTAACTCCGTGTGTTGAATAAAATTCGATGTATCTCGAAGGTTATAGTGCAGGATTCATCTAAAAGGAGAGTATTTGAAGGTGTTCGAGCAGTATTTTCGTGCCGATCCCGATGAGGATAAACCCGCCGACGATGAGGAGTTTTGGACCGAATTTCGCACCGAGTCGCGAACCGATCCAATGGGCGATGAGGCTACATGCGAACGTCGTGATGGCGATGATGAGGCTTGGCATCCATATCGGTTGATCGGCGCAATGGAGGCTGAACCCAACGGCGCATGCGTCGATACTCGTCGCGAAAGCCGCGAGGAACAGAGCCCAGCCCGAAACCCCCGATGGTTGCGATTCGTCTTGGGGATGGCGCGAGTCCCAGATGAATTTGATGCCGACGACGAGTAGGATGACGAATGCGATCCAATGATCGATGGCTTCGATAAACGACGAGAGTAGGGCACCGCCATACCATCCGATGATGGGCATGATGCCTTGGGCAAAGCCAAACGAAAACGAGGGAAATAGCGACTTGCGCCATGAAAACGGTTGCTGTTTCGAGCCGTAGACGAGCGAAACCGAGGCGGCATCAGCGGCGAGTGCCAGACCGAGCAAAATGTATTCAGTGAGTAGTGCGATTGTCAAATCGATGCAGGCGCAACGGCGTCCCTATTTGGTATGGTTAAATCCTCTCATATTATAATGTGATCAAATCTTCTTACGCTGAGAAGAAGACAATATCCCCATCGCCTCTCGGTATTTGGCGACGGTACGCCGAGCGATGTCGATTTCGGCGTCTTTGAGGATTTCGGCGATTTTCTGGTCGCTGAGTGGGTGTTTTGGGTCTTCTTTTGCGACGATGGCGCGGATTTTTTCTTGTACAGCCGTCGAGGCAAGGTCGTCGCCGCCGAACGCATCCATTCGGCAAATCTTCGACGTGAAAAAGTATTTGAGCTCGAACGTGCCCTGCGGCGTGTGCATGTATTTCTTCGTCGTGACGCGGCTGATCGTCGATTCGCTCAAGCCCGTGTCGTCGGCAATATCTTTGAGAATCATCGGTTTGAGATAATTGACGCCTTTTTCGAAGAAATCGTGCTGCCGCTGGATTATCGCTTCGGTGACGCGATAAATCGTTCGCTCGCGTTGTTGCAACGAGCGCAGGAACCACCGCGCACTGCTCATTTTATCGCGGATATAGCTCGTAGCATCGGCATTCGTCGAATGCGATCGAATTAAATCGCTATAATAGGGGCTAATACGGAGTTTCGGCAATCCGTCGTCGTTGAGCACGACGTGATATTCGCCATCGCTGAGCCGTTCGACGTAGACATCGGGCGTGATATAGAGCGGCCGTTCCGACGTATAATTCGATCCAGGTCTCGGGTCGAGCGTTGCAATCACGCGAGCCGCTCGCATGACCCGGTCTTCTGTCGTCCGCAGTGTGCGCGCGATGAGTTTGTAGTTCTTCCGCTCGAGTTGCGGAATGTGCGCATCGAGAATGTCGTGCACGAGTTTGTTGTCGGGGTATCGGATTTCGGCTTGCGCCAGCAAGCATTCGCGCAAATCGCGTGCGCCAACGCCAATCGGGTCGAATTCCTCGATCGTCTCTTGCACGTAGACGACCGAATCCAAGTCGACGCCAAAATGCGCCGCAATCTCTTCGAGCGTGATGCCGACCAAATAGCCGTCGTCGTTGATATTGCCGATGATTTCGACGGCAATCTTCGCCTGCTGTTCGTCGAGCCGCGAGAGCTTGACCTGCCGCATCAAGTGTTCGACGAGCGTCGGTGGCGCAGTCAAAGTCGCTTCATAGCTCGGCAAATCTTCGCCGATATACCCTTTGCACGTCGCATCGGCCATCGGCGTATGCGTTTGATATTCGTTCAGATACGAATCCCAATCGATCGTATCGGTCTTGCCGATATTATCGTCGAGGCTACGCAAACTCGTCGAAAGGTCGGGCGTTTCCCCAGGCACCGCCGGCGGCTCACCCGTCTCGATGTGCGCATACGTCTCGTTGCACAGCTCGGGGAGCTCCTCAAGCGCCGGGTTTTCGGTCATTTCTTCCTGAATCGAGGCAACGAGCTCTTGCCGCGAAAGTTGCAACAGACGAATCGCCTGCTGCAGCTGCTGCGTCATGCGTAGTTGCTGCTTCATCCCGATTTGGAGCTGCATCTTTTGAGACATTTCACTACCTCCTTCGAACCGCCGCGCTTGCCATCTGCGCCATCTATGCAAGGTTGTCGCGCATCGCCGTGGAATGATACCACAAACGGCACATCTTTTGCATATATCAGTGTACACGATAATCTCCAATACGCAAATAAAATTGATAAAAGTCGCGCATTTGTAAAATCTCTTTTTGGAGCGCCCTATGTCGCTGCCGCTCCATACGGGCTTTGATTTCGCCCTATGTCGCTACCGCTCCATACGGGCTTTGATTTCGCCCTATGTCGCTGCCGCTCCATACGGGCTATTTTTCGCCCTATGTCGCTGCCGCTCCATACGGGCTATTTTTCGCCCTATGTCGCTGCCGCTCCATACGGGCTTTTGGCTTCGGCTATTGCCCGGAGGGCAATACGCCTTCGCGGCTGCGCTATTGCCCAGAGGGCAATACGCGCAGCTTTTGCAATTGTGAGACATTTATGTCTCACTCGCTTTCGCATCGATGGGGGATGAAAAACCCCACCCATGTAGAAAAAAGATGAACTGGGGCTAAATTACCCCAAATTGTCGATAGACAAGGCCTGTGGATAAGTGTAGAATGATGGGGAAAGCAAGAGAAGTCGCGGCTTTGCGCGAGCTTCATATTCGCTCGACGATTGGATTGAGAATTGCAAGGACAGCAGTGTTCGAATAATCCCAAGTAGCGTTTCGCTCGCGGGATACGGATTAGGACGTCTGATACACAGTAGGAGGAAATTATGGCTGGTGTTCCTTTAGGGTCGTTTGGATTCAAGGTTTTAGTTGAAGCTAAAGAAGGCACTTTGGGGTGCTTCCAAGAGGTCAGTGGTCTTTCGGCTTCAGTCAACGTGACCGACTTGGTCGTCGGTGGTATGAACGATCGCACGAAGAAATTGCTCGGAAATGCGACGTACTCCAACGTCACGCTCAAACGCGGCTTGTGCGATGGTACGATGTTCGCTTGGATTAATGATGTCATTCACGGTGGCGTCATTCAGCGCAAGACCATTACTATCAAGATGCTCGATGAAGAGGGCAACGATGCTGCGGTGTGCGAACTCAAAGAGGCAGTCCCCGTAAAATGGGATGGTCCAACATTAGGCGTCATGCAGGATGGCATTGCTACGGAATCGCTTGAATTGGCGCACGAAGGTCTTACGTTTGAGTTGATACCGAAGAAATCGAAGTAAGACCTGCAACGGGAAAAGTCAGGCGTGCGGGCGTTTTAAAAGGCAAACGCACAATCAGCAGACCCCCGGTAACGGGCACTGTAAGTGGAGATGAGCGATGTCAAAAGAGAGGCATCTAGAAATAGAAAACGGAACGATGGGCAATCTGTTCCGCAGATCGACGCTAGCGGCGCTTGGTTTAGACGCCCTAGACGACGTCTCGGAGCAATCATTTGAAGTCATCGACCGCGCCGACGCATTCGTCAGTCGTTTGCTCGGTAGTATTTCGGGCGTTCTCCCCAAAACTCAAGCAGATCGCATGGGGACGCGGACGACGGAATTGGTCGACCACATTTTCGAAGGCATGGTCGGGCTCAATGGTCCGGCGAGTGCCACCGACTTGGGCGAATGGCAATATTGGCTCGATGCTACACTGCTCATGTTGTTCGACGAATACGAAGACGAAGTCGAAATCGGCGAACAATCGTACGCTCCGCGTACGCAAGCAAAAGCATCGGCGCGTAGGCTTCCCGCCAATGTCACGCCGCAAGCCGTCCGCGAGCGCATTGCTGCACTCAATAAAGCAGGGGTTAAACCTGCGATGTTGCAAGCGATGTCGGCGGAACAAAAACGCCAAGTTTTGGCAAAAACGCAAAAACAATCCAAATCGCGCGACCTCACGGCATCGTCGATGCCCGAGTTGCTCGCCGCGTCGATGAAAGAGACTTTGGCGACGGTCGAATCGCGCACAAAAGCATTCGAAACGTTCGAAAAAGTCTATACGACGAATACGCGCCAATTGTTCGCGTCGCATTTGGCCGACAAGGCAAATGCCGTTCAATCGAGTTTGTCGCTTCAAACGGCCGACGACAATACGCGCTCTATCGTTCGCCAATGGACCGATTCGGTGGCTCGCTTCGAACAAGGTGCCGGCGCCGATATGACGACTGTTCGTGCGATGTTTGGCTCGCTCGAATCGCTCGAAAAAGCTGGGGCTATTTCGCAGACGCAAGCCGCCGAAATTCGCCGCAATTGCCAAGCCTTGGCAAAACGCGCCCTGAGCGATGAAATCGTCCACGATGTCACGCTGATGGCCGCCAAACTCGAACAAACTTCGAGCCGTTTAGTCGCCTCGAAACGACCGCAACTCAACGCCGAACGTGCCGTCGAGCTTTCGGGCATGAATGCCACCGAACAAGTCGCCGCGTCGCTCACGCGCACGTTTGCCGCCCTCGGTAGCAAACTCCAATCGTTTAACGACGCTGTTTCGCAATACGTCCTCACGAGTGGCGAAACAGCCGCAACGATGCGTTGGCAAAGGGCAACCGACCGCTTCGAACGCATGCGCGGTATCTCCGATGACGTCGATCGCGTCTTGTTGCGCGATGTCGTCGAAAGTGCATCGGCGCTCGGCGAAGCCGGTATCGTGCCGCAAGACGTCGTCCGCGATGTCGCCAAAACCGTTGCTGCGAAGCGCTTTGCCGAAGATACGCGCTCGACAATATCGTCGCGTTTCGAAGAAATGGCAACTGGCAAGCTCAATGTCTCCTTCGCCGCCGATTCGAAACACTTCGTCGCCGCCCCCGAAATCGCCCAAAAACTCGTCGACCGCGTTCAGTCTTCTGTTCGCACGATGTCGAGCGAAATGGCGAAATTCGAAGCGTCGCTCTCCAAAATCGAATCTCTCGATCCCGCAAAACTGTCGTCTTTTGCTTCGTCGATTCGCGCTCTCGCCGAAACGAATCAAATGATGGCATCCGATCCGATGTCGATCGTCCGCTCGTCGTCGGTTCTCGAGTCGATTTGCGATAAACTCGACGAGTTCGCACAGTCGGCCGCAAATGCCGTCGTTTCGCTCGGATACGACGAACTCACCAACGAACAAGGCGTTTTCATCGCCCCAGAATCCGAAACGGCAAAAGGCGAACAAATCAGCGCACCGTCGTATGCGGCGCAAACGGCTACGATTGCACAGATTAAACGCCAATTGACCGAAACACACGAACGTGCTCTCAGCTCGGCGCGTCAAGTCCTCGCCCAACAAGCTCAGTCGAAGTCGAAAGAATTGGCTTCGATCGAATCGCAATTGCGCCAAGCCATCGAACAAGCGCACAGCGTCGAATCGCTCGAGAGCGTTAAATCGATGATGCAAAAGCACCTTAGCGCCATCGAAGTCGAAGCTATCGAACGCGTCATTGCCTCGACGTCGCGTAGCGAAGCATCTTTGGAATCGGTCAAGAAACAGTCTCAAATCATCGAAAATGCCGTCAAATTGTCGAATCAGCTTCGCGAAACGTTGCATCGCAACGTCGCAACTTCGACGCCCGAAATCGGTGCATCGAGCCGTTCGATTCAAATCGACGATGTCAAGATCAATCCAGCCTATATCGCCTCCCTCGGCAATTCGCTTGCAACCTATAGTCGCATCCGCGATGGTTATCGCTCGGCACAGGTCGCCAACGAAGTCGGCATGAGCGAATCCCGTATTGCTCGCATGCTCACGACGATTAAGCCTAGCGGTAGCGATGCCGTCGAACAAAACACCAGCGATGTTGCACTCGTGCGCGATAACGCCGTTGTGCTCGGCTACGACGATGTCGTCCCGAGTTCGATGGAATGGATTCGTCAAGCTGTCAAATCGTATCCTTCGCAAGATAGCGTCGGCGATCTCACCGCAATCCTCGGCAACCAAAAAGCTATTGAACGCCATGCAACTTCGGTCGCCAATGGCAATATCGAAAGCGTCGAGGCTCTGGGGCGTGCCGTCGCCAAGCGGCTCGAAGATTCGACGAGCGCATCGCGCCTCGAAACCTACACCGCTTACGGCATCGATAACGATGGCGAACGCGTCAAACTCACGCTCGGCGTCAACGATAAGAAACAAGGCACAAAATCGTACGAATTGCGTCGCGATATGGGCGCGAGCTATATGCCCGAGTCCGTACGCCGATTCGAACAAACTTCTGCTCACTCGGTCGATGCTTCGCTCGCTATCGCAAAGCGCGATAACGCCATGGGGTTGTCGGGGGCTCAAGACTTCGTTCCCGTTATCGCCGGTGCCAACGGCGAGTTATACGTCGACGAAGAACGACGAACCGTCGTCGCTCCGAAATCGGCAAATGCACAGCAATCGGCAGAAATGCAACAATATGCAAGCGCAGTGTCGTCGGCAAATGCGCAACAATCGGCGATTGCACAGCAAATGGCAAGTGCACAACAATCGGCGATTGCACAGCAAATGGCAAGTGCGCAACAATCGGCGATTGCACAGCAAATGGCAAGTGCGCAACAATCGGCAAATGCGCAGAAATCCGTCCAAACCGATGTCCGCGAAATCATGAGCGGTATCGCTGCACGCTTGGGCGTCAGCGCCATCCAGTCCAACGGCATGGCGTCGTCGGATCGCATGCAACTTCGCGTCGGCAACGTCAACTTCGAGATGAGCGCACAAGGCTTTGTCGACATGCTCGCCAAACCCGTCGTTCAAAACGCCGCTTTTGCTGCGCCGTCGCTCACCGATGCCGATAATATTCTGTTCTCCGGATACGCATCGATGATCGATCAGCAAGGTGAGCGCCGCACGCTCAAGGGCTTGCGACACGCCTATATGAAGTCGTTGGCTCAAGCTGGACGACAAAGCGCACACGGCGATTTCGGCTTCAATACGCAAACGTTCTCGGGCATCATGGGCAACGTCTCGGCGTCCGAAATCGCGAGCAAAGCCGCTCAATCTTCGATGCACGCATCATACGATGCTTCGCAAGAAGAAGATCGTGCCTATATTGCCTACAAGGCGAGCCGCCAAGCTACGGCTCAGAACGATGCCGAATGGAAATTGGCCGATGCAACGATGGCAAAGACGGCACCCGTCAGTAGTTCATCTGGTGCAACAACCGATTTCTCGTGGGTTTCGAATGCATTTGCAGCTCATTTGAATCAAGGTCGCGACAGCGCAAACTCTGCGGCACGTCAAGCGTCGAGCGATAGCGAACGCCAAATCTTGGCAAAAATCGATACGATGCTCGATTACGTCGAAAACAAGAGCCAACGCGAAGTCGGAGTCTTTAGCTCCGATGATACCGTGCGCGTGCTTCTCGAAGCACTCCCCGCATCGGCCTCGCTCGGAAACAAGGGCTTGCCCAAGTGGCGTCAAAAAGATACGAAATCGAGTCGCATCGCCGAAGCTCGCGAACTTCGCGCCGCATTGGCAAGTATCGGCGCATCGCCTATCCAAGGCATGCAGCCCTTCTCCAATAAGCAGTTCGTCAGCCCCAACCTCATGAACACCGCCCAAAGCGCGGCGCCGCTCTTCAGCGGCGGTTCTGAATCGGGTTCGACGCCCGCAGCCAGTGCTAATTCAAGCCATGCCTCGAGCGATTCTCTCGATGCACCCTCGATTTCGTCCGAAGATTTGCAGACCTTGGCAGAAGACGTATTCCAAAAGATTATCGACAGTTTCAATGAAGAACTTCAGCGTAGGAGAACAGAATAATGGGAAGCAACACGAGTAGTAATAATAACGAAAGCAAAGCGGTTAGTAGTCGCAACATTTACATTCGCGTGCTGGATGGATCGTCTGCAGGGAAAACGTTAGCCGCCCAGTACAATCCGCAAGAAATCAGTTTCTCGAAGTCCGTCGGATGGAGTAACGGCAATGAGGGAACTGGAACCGACTGCCCGGCTTTGATGTTCACGGCTGGGCAGGCAATTTCGATGAGTCTCGAACTCTTGTTCGACTACTACGAAGAAAACAAAGACGTTCGTGGCATCGTCAAGGATTTCATGAATCTTTGCATGGTGGACTCGAAAATTAAACGTCCGCCCGCAGTTCAGCTCTGCTGGGTTGATTCTAACGTTTTGGGCATCGGTAAGAATTTTGTCGGCGTGATTGAAAGTGCTAGCGCAAAGTATACGATGTTCTCTGCTGTTGGTATCCCCGTTCGTGCAACGGTGAGCGTGACGATTAAGCAAGCCGAAGAAGTTGGATATTCTGGTGGCGAAGGTGGTGGCGGTGAAGATGGCAAGAGCGGTATGCTAGGTGCGACAAAGCATTCAGGCGAAACCTACTCCTATAGCAGTGGGGCTGCTGTCGCATCCACTCCACAAGCTGCAGAATATGCAGTTGACGCTGGAGTTGATCCGACGAAGCCCGAGAATTATCCGCTATCTTTGAATGGCAAAAACGGAAAATAGAGGAGGGGAATTATGGCGAATATTTTAACTCCTGATTTTAAGCTCAAAATAGGGACGACTGATTTTTCGAATCAGCCGAACAAACGGCGCGTTAGCGAAATGACCGTTGAGCAACTCTCCGATGGCGCAAGCTCTTTCCGAATCGTCTTGGACGATAGCGACGAAGCAATCTCCGACGGCAAGATTTCTATCCTTGAAGGTATGGAATGTACTGTCGAGATGGGATTTGCCGAGTCGGGAACGAAACAAGTCATCAAGGGCTATGTCACGGGCGTCAAGCCGAAACGATCGGAATTCTCCCGCAAGATGTTCACGGTGACGGGTTTCGATGGCCTGTCGAAGCTGACTCGCGGTCGCAAGCGTCGTTCGTGGGAAAACATCAAAGATTCCGACATCGCGGCTCAGATCGCCCAAGAATGTAGTCTACAGCCCGACGTTCAAGATTCTGGACTCGTTCATCCCTATGTCGTTCAAAATAACGAAAACAACCTCAACTTCCTCTTCGAGCGCGCTCGTCGCATCGGGTACGAAGTCAAAGTCGAAGGCGAAAAACTCGTCTTCCGCAAACCGCGCGAAGTCAAAGCCGATGTGACTTTGCGTTGGGATGGAACAAATGTCCGCGAAAAAGGCGGTCTTTTGCTCCAACGCATGGACTTTAACACGTCGACGATGAACATGCCCAAAAAAGTCGTCGTTCGTTCGTACGATCCAAAATCGGGGCAGCCGATTGTTGCATCTGCATCGACCGAAGATAACGACAAAATGGGCGGCAAAAAAACGGCAGGCGATGCCGCCGAATTTGGAAATCCCGACACGACGATCCAAATCAGCGATCAACCCGTCGCGAGCGAAGAAGAAGCCGAAAGGCTCGCCAAATCGATTTTGTCGCAACGCGCAGCCGAATTCCTCACGGGGACGGGCAAGTGCATTGGCAATGGCAAAATCAAATGTGGAGCAAAAGTCAACATCGAAGATGTCGGACAAGATATGCAAGGCGAATACTACGTTACCTCGGCAAAACACGTCCTTCGCGTTGGCCACGGTCAAGGTTATGGCTACTGGACGGAATTTTCTGTCTCGAGAACAGGGCGCTAATCGCGCAAGATTCGTTCGGGTGCAAGTCGCCCGAACGACTTTTCGATAAACGCCATCGAGCTCGGAGCGCATTGCGCCTTCGGGCTTTTTTTTGTGCCAAGACTCGGTTCATGGACTGGCTTGGTGCTCAAAGACAAATAGGTTAAGATTATGAGATACATTATTATGGGTTTAGGGCGCATGGGCATCGCGCAAGCGCGTATGGCGCGCTATTATAATACAGGCGTATTGGCTGGTATCGATTGCGACGCCGAGGCTCGCGAGTTCTTCGAAACCGAATTCGAAGTCAAGGCCTATGCCGCGCCGGGCGATGTACCACAATCTCTATGGAATGCCGCCGATGTCGTTTGGATTACCGTTCCCGATCGAGCGATTGCCGCCTGTGCTCAAGAGGTCGCTCCCTATGCATCGCACGCGATGGTCGTTCATACGAGCGGAGCGACGCCATATACCGTACTCGGTCAATGCGGCGCGATGCGCGGTTCGATTCATCCGCTTGTGAATTGCCCAAAAAAAGAATGTAGCGATTCATCTTGTGCCGAAGGGTATCGATACGTTCTCTATGCCATCGATGGCGAACCCGATGCCGTCAAAAGAATTGGGTGGATGCTCAGCCGCGTTCGCGGCATCCCCGTCGAAGTCGATGCCGATAAACGCAGTCTCTATCACGCAGCCGCCGTCTTTTCTTCGAATTATCCCATCGTCCTCGCCGATATCACTCAAAAACTATTGATATCGTGCGGTTTCGACGATGACTTAGCTCGAAGGGCGTCTTGTTCGCTCCTATCGCATGCGGCTTATGCCGTCGCAAAATCGACACCGATCGATGCCCTCACTGGACCCGCAAAACGCAACGACCTCCCGACGATACAAGGGCATATCGACGCACTCAAGAATTTCAACGACGGAGAATACGTCGAGGTCTATGAAGCCCTTTTGCGAGCAACGCAAGCCATGTGCAATCGTTGATGGAAATGTCGGTGCGATCTCGTATGATTGGCGATCGCCATACAAAACGAAGATATTCCACATTGGAATGTGTGCCTGGCGCATTTAGGCACTTTTGCCCATTGTCTACGGTTGGCATCGTCAAAATGCTCAATTGGATGATACGCCAAAGGCGTTTAGTCGGCATTTGCTCAAATAATGCTTGATCGCAAGGGGGCGTTTGGGCGATCTATACAAAGCGAAGCGATGGCATCGTACAGATCTCTATCGTTCTGTGCTTTTACGTGCCGCATGTATGCGGCTTCTAAAGGAGAAGTTCAAAAATGGTTGATTTTTCACACGTGACAATTCCTGGCAATGGCAAACTCTATGCGCGTTTCGAAACGTCGCTTGGCGATATGACAGCTGAACTTTATGAGGATATCGTCCCCAATACTGTAAAAAATTTCGTCGGACTTGCTACGGGCCAAATCGAATTCATGGATGAAGAACTTGGCAAACCGAATACGCGTCCGTTCTACGATGGATTGACGTTCCATCGCGTCATTCCCGATTTCATGATTCAGTGCGGTTGCCCACGCGGAACGGGAACAGGCGGCCCAGGGTATCAATTCCGCGATGAATTCTCGCCGAAACTCCGTCACAATGCGCCTGGTATCCTTTCGATGGCAAATGCAGGCCCCAACACCAATGGTTCGCAGTTTTTCATCACCGAAGTCCCAACACCACACCTCGACAATCGCCATTCCGTCTTCGGCAAAGTCATCGAAGGGCTCGACGTCATCAAAAAGATTGCTCGCGTTAAACGCGACTATCGCGATAAACCCGTCGAACCCGTCATCTTGAAGCACGTCACGATCTTCAGAGCGTAATTTCAACGCCCTGCCATCTATCCCCGCCCTTGGGCCAATCGTCCAAGCGGCGGAATCGCGATTCGAGTTCAAACGACTCCAAATCACTAACATCGAAAGAAGGTAGCCCATGGCGAAAAAGTCGGGATTTCATCTGGAACTCATTCCCAATATGTATGAAATCGGGCTGTTTAAGTTTGTGCTCGCTTCGCAACGACGCTTGCGCGTTTCGTGCGCTGTTAGCATATTGGCGACTGTCGTATCGTTTTTTGCGATTGGGCGCGTGCTACGCTATTGCTTTTTGCCATTCTGGGCAAATTCGTGCTTGATGTTGGTGCTCTATATCGGAGCCATTGCGGCCGCCTATATCGTCGCATTGACGATTGGCGACATCTGGTTCGCAGGCCCTTGGCGCGAAAAAATGCGACTCGGTTCTCGCTTTGTCCCGAGTAGCATAGACGAAGAAAAGGCACTCATTCGCAATAAAAATTTTTTATTTATCGTGTTCTGGGCAATATCTATTGCGACCTTTGCCTTTGGTGCCGATTTCGTCACGGGATCGAATTTGCGCTGGTATCATACCTATGGCGGATTGATCCATTCGATGCATAGCGAAGATGCATCTGAGCGCGAAGCCGTGTTGAAATCCCTTTCCAATGCCATCCACGATAAAAAGTGGCAGAATCCCGATATCCGCGACCAATTGGCGACGATGATCGACGATCCCGATTCGGCCGTTCGCGCTCGTGCGGCATATATCGTCGGACGCGCAAAGATCGTCGAAGCCGCCGATGGGCTTGCTCGCCTTTTGCGCGACGATACGGCGTCCGACGATGCTCGAAGCGAAGCCGCTATCGCTCTAGGGCGCCTCGAATGGATGCCCGCACGAGCCCATCTATTGGCCGTCTTGCGATCGACTTTTGCTACAAATCACGGCGATAACGGCGTGATGATGTCGATTTTATATGCATTCTACGAAATGAAAGACCAAGCTGTCGCACGCGATATCTCAGAAATCGTCGAAACTTGTCGAGATTCGGGAGATTGTGGCGTCGATCTCCAAGCCTATGCCTATTTCTATCTCAAATCGATGAGGCCAAAGACTGCCGCAGCCCTGGCCTTCTCGGTGCTCGATAATGCCCAAACCACAACCGCTCAAAAGTGCTTTGCCGCCGACCTCGTCCGATTCACGGCGTCGAAAACCGATATCCCAAAGATCAAATCCCTATTCGACAAAGCACCACGCGACCTAGAATGCCCCGTTATGTATCGGAAATTCCACAGCGAAGCCGCCGTCGTCCTCTTCGAAAAAGATACGATGCGAGCGCTATTTGTGCGAGCTGTGGGCAATCTCAAAGATGCCGCCGATTACGATTGGATTTGGATGGTCGGCGCTAATGCGAACGAAAACATGCGCACGCGAAAAGTCGCCGAAATGTATGCGCGTGCCTTGCAAAAGTGAGCCACAAGCCGCATAGCGATCAGATTTCGACCCCGTCGGCGCCTTTTATGCGTCGTCGTGTCCCTTTTCTGATCCTATTGATGCAAAAACGTTGTATGTACAACCAATGTGTCGCTTTCGCAGATGCTGGCCGTCGAGCGATCGATGACTCGACGTGTCTCGGGGCTCTTTGAGTGCACAACGATGCAGTCTCGACGATTGCGATAAACTGTGCACGAAAAGGCTGGCGATTCAATCTTTTGGCGCGATTTGTTGACGTGGTGAATTGAATATCATTCGCCATCGATTCAAATTCTACGCATAAAATTCAGATAATAGGAGAAATCTCATGAAAAAATCGATAACTTGGTGCTTAGCAGGACTCATGTTGATCGGCTTGGCGGGCTGCAATAAAGCCGCAAAAGATGCCGATGCCGCCAAGGGCGGAGAACAAGCTGTCGTCGCCGATGCGGCTCAAGCTGGCGCCGAATCTGCTGCGCAAGCTGGTGCCGAAGCCGCTCCAGCGGCTCCTGCAGCCGATGCCGCTCACGCCGCTCACCCCGGCGAAGTACCCGCACCCGCCGATGTGGCTGCGCCGCCCGCCGACGCCATTAAAACCGAATCGGGTCTTGCCTATAAAAAATTGAAGACGAACGACCAAGGGCGTGCCGTCGCCGCCTCCGATCTCGTCAAACTCAACTACACGGGCTGGACGACCGACGGTCACATGTTCGATACGAGCACCGATCGACCCGATCCCGTCATCTTTTCGCCCGAAAACCTCATCCCCGGCATGAACGAAGCGATGACTTTGGCAAAAGTTGGCGAGTCGGTTCGCGCTTGGATCCCCCAAGATCTGGCATACAAAGGCCAACCTGGCGCACCAGCGGGCATGCTCGTCTTCGATTTCGATATCATCGACGTCGTCACGCCGACCATGCCGCCCGCTAACGCGCCCGAAGATGCCATCAAATTGCCCAGTGGCGTCGTCTACAAAATCGTCAAAACATCGCCCGGTGCAAAAGCCATCGCCGAAACCGACCTCGTTGAACTCGATTTCGCCGGATGGACACAAGAAGACGGAAAGCGATTCCACTCCTCGCTCGAAATGAACGAAAGCCTCGCCGCACCTGTCAATACGATGTTCCCCGCCTGGAAAGAAGTTCTGCCCAAAGTCCACGTCGGCGACGTCGTCCAAATGTGGGTTCCTCAAGCACATGGCATCGATCCCGATGGCAATTCCCTCAAGGGCAACCTCGTCTTCGAAATGACGATCTTGTCGTCGCGATCCATGCCCCAACCGCCTGCCGATGTCGCGGCTCCGGGCGCCGATACGCAGAAAACGGAATCGGGAATCGCATGGCGTATCCTAAAACAAGGCACGGGAACGAAGCATCCGACGGCGAAGAGCACGGTCAAAGTCCATTACTCGGGCTGGACGACCGATGGCGTCATGTTTGATTCATCGATTGCTCGCGACAAGCCTATCGAATTTGGACTCGACCAAGTCATCGCCGGCTGGACCGAAGCCGTTCAGCTCATGGTCCCAGGCGAGAAACGACTCGTCTGGATTCCCGAGGAACTCGCCTATAAAGGCCAACCGGGCGCACCCGCCGGCATGCTCGTCTTCGAAATCGAACTCATCGACATCATCTCGGATTAATATATTCCGTCGCATAGCGCGGCGATATATTTTAATACAATCCATCTCATGCCACCCACGGTGGCATGAAATTAAAAAAGTATATAAACACCGTATCATTTCAATCTAAGGAATACATTCATAATGATCGAAGCGCCCGAAAACGTTGCAAATCCACCCCAAGAAGCTCTCAAAACCCCATCTGGAATTGCATATCTGCATCTCAAAGAAGACAAAAACGGCGAACAAATCGCATCGAACGATTGGGTCATGCTCCATTACACGGGATGGACAACCGATGGAAAGATGTTCGATTCGAGCAAGATTTCGGGCAAACCCGTCGTTTTCCCGCTCGAACAGCTCATCCCCGGCATGTCCGAAGCTCTCACGCTCGGGCGCGTCGGCGAGTCGATTCGCGTCTGGATACCCGAAGAACTCGCCTATAAAGGCGCGCAAGGCATGCCACAAGGCATGCTCGTCTTCGATTTCGAAATCATCCAGCGCGTCACCCCCGAAATGCCCCCAGAAAAGCCGACCGAAACGGCGATTAAACTCCACGACGGTCTGTATTACCAAATCTTGTCGATCGGCAGCGGGCGCGCCGTCATGCCCAACGACGTCGTCACACTCGATTTCATGGGATGGACTGTCGCCGACAAAAAGCTCTTCCATAGCTCGCTCGAAGCTGGAGAACCCCTCGTCGCACAAGTCTCCCAGCTCTTCCACGGCTTCCAAGACGTCCTCGTCCATACACATCAAGACGACATTCTCGTCATCTGGATGGATCAAAAATATGGCATCGATCCGAATGGTCGCGAACTCAAAGGCGATCTGGTCTTTAGCATGCAAGTCGTCGATGTCGCCTCGATGCCCGAGGGGCTAGCTGCGCCCGACGATGTCGCCGCACCACCCGCCGACGCCGAAACGACTCAATCCGGACTCGCGACAAAAGTTCTATCGCCGGGCAAAGGCACCGTTCATCCCAAAGCCACCGATACCGTTCGCGTTCATTACACGGGCTGGACGACCGACGGCGCCATGTTCGATTCTTCAGTCCAACGCGGCGAGCCCGCGCAATTCCCGCTCAATCACGTCATTGCAGGCTGGACCGAAGGCCTGCAACTCATGGTCGAGGGCGAAAAGCGACGCCTTTGGATTCCGCAAGACCTAGCATACCGCGGTCAGCCCGGCGCACCCGCCGGCATGCTCGTCTTCGACGTCGAACTCATCGCTATCGTATAATCTATTATCATTTATTATACCGATTATACATTGCATCCATTTTCCCCCGCCCACAGGGCGGGTTTCTTTTTAGCTAAACATGCATTGTATAATCTATCATCATTTGTCACACAGATTACACTTTGCATGTATTCCCGCCCACATGGCAGATTTCATTTAAGCTAAATCCCCCGTCGTATCATTTACCATAATTACTATATATCATAAATTCACATACCGATTACACTTTGCATGTATTTCCGCCCATAGAGCGTGGCCCTTTTTAGCCAAACTTACATCGTATAATCTACTATAAATATAATCTGTTATGATTTATTATGTTGAGTCATCTGATATCATTCTATGATTCAATCCATCCTATATAAAAACAATTATCAATTAAACTTCACATAACCTGGGTGTTTGCCCGTCAAATGGTAAAACGATTCGCGCCGTTGCATGAGCGTATCGATATCGTGGCGCGGCAAATCTTTCATGCCGCCAAGTTGGTGCGCAGCCAGCGAAATCTTTGCAAAATGTTCGAGCGATTCCATGCGGTAATACGCCGTGCGCAAATCGCCGCCAACTGTCAGCGCGCCATGTGCACGCAACAATAAAGCATCGTGATGCGACAAATACGGCGCAATCGCCTCGGCAACGTCGTCTGTTCCAGGCATGGCAAACGGCACGACGGGCACCGCACCAACGGTCAAAACCGTCTCGATGAGCCCATAACCGTCGAGTGCTCGGTCGGCTGCGGCAAACGCCGTCGCGTATGGCGGATGCGCATGCACGACGGCCCGCACATCTTCTCGATCGGCATAACACCGCAAATGCATCGCCATTTCAGTCGACGGTCGCCTGTCGCCCTCCACGACGCGCCCCGCACTATCGATGACGACGAGCATATCGGGCTCGATTTCGCGCTTACTCACACCCGATGGCGTGCAAACAATCGTCCCATCGTCGCGCCGCACCGACACATTCCCGTCGTTCGCCGCCACCCAACCCTGCGACCACATCAAATGACAAACTTCACATAAATCTAGTGCCATCGTTCTCCTCCACGGCAAAAACTACCACAAACGCGCATTCTACCACGCTTGCACGCCATCGCAAACCCGCAAATACACGACTCGCACCACCTCAAATTGTGTCGCCCTATATGACAACCTCGTGACAAACGCCGTCTATGATTCATACTGCGTCGCAGCAATGTGATATGCGTGGATTCGTCGATTTCAATAAAGGAGGTTATCATGGATGCGCACGTCGATGCTTTTTCGCAAACAGCTACAAACTCTTGCCGCCGCCCATTCGAAGTCGGACGAACACCATTCGACGGACTCCGCATCTGGTCTGCCATCACACACGGCGTCGGCATTCTACTCGCCATTATCGGCACCGTCTTCCTCGTCTACAAAATGGCCGATATACACTCGGGTTACAAATTCGCCAGCTTTGTCATATTCTCGACGACGCTTATATTATTATATACCGCAAGCACGCTCTATCATAGCGTGCGAGCAAGCGTTCGCGCCCGCATCGCCCTCCGAAAATTCGACCACACCGCCGTGTATTTCCTCATCGCGGGCACTTATACACCCTTGTGCCTCACCATTCTACACGGAACCATCGGCTTCGTTCTCCTTGCAACAATATGGACACTCGCCATCGCCGGCACCGTCATGGCATTCTATTGGATAAACGCCCCTCGAAAAGTCAATGCAACGATTTATATTATCCTCGGATGGATAAGCGCCATTTCACTACCATTCATATATCAATCCCATGGCATTGCCCCCATCGCTTGGCTACTCGCCGGCGGCGTGCTCTACACCATCGGCGGCGTCCTCTACGCACTCAAATGGCCTGGGCGCACCAACCCGCGCTTCGGCTGCCACGAAATCTTCCACGTCTTCATCGTCTTGGGGTCGATTGCACACTACCTCATGATTTATCGCTGTTTAGTATAATGATATACTAAACAATCCACACCGTCGCAGCAATTGAATCCAACGCGTTTGTATATTTCGAACATGACGTCAAAACACAATTTAGCCCGTTAGGGCTTATGGCGAGTAGCCCCCGGCAACGCCGGGGGTAAAAGAAGCCCCATTCCATATAAACCCAGTTAGGGGTTTCCGAGAAGACAAACTATGAAAATGCCTATTTATATATTTACATTCATGACGTTATAACATTGTAATCGCGATCCGTGCGCCGTATTGCGCAGCAATAGGCGCCAATTGCGTAGCCGTATTGCCCATCGGGCAATAGGCGCAGCCCGAGCGCCGTATTGCGCAGCAATAGGCGCTAATTGCGTAGCCGTATTGCCCATCGGGCAATAGGCGTAGCCGACGCCGTATTGCGCAGCAATAGGCGGCGACAAAAAAGAAATTCGATGAAATAAAATAAATTCCGAATTTTATTCGCTTTGACTGCTGCTGTTTTGCGGCAATGGTGCGGGGCGAACAGAACCGTCGGTGGCGTGGCATTCGTCGTCGACGCAATACTCGTCGGGTTCGCAACCGCACAAGGCAATCGAAGAATCATCGGAACAAGCGGCAAATACGAGAAGAACGTACAAGAAAAGTGGAAAGTAATAGAATTTCATTTTGTATCCAGAGAACTAACCTTGAGGGAGGACGGCTTGGTTGTGTAGGCCAGGCGAGTAGGGGTGTTCGCCGTCTTCGTCGGGTGTGATGGTGTCGTGTGGGACGAGGGCGTCGCGGCCTTGTTCGTCGCGCGTGCGTTTGTCGGCTGGTGGGAGGGCGGCCGAGATGCCGTCTTTGCCCGTCATGTCGGGGACGTTGACGGCGTGGATGCGCGTGTCGCCGTGTTTGAGTTCGATGGCGAAGTTGCCGTTGGTTGCCACGCGTTCGGCGATGGCGTCGCTTTCGTAGGCGCGGCCCGTAATCGTGAGCGCTTCGAGCGGTGTGCCGGCGGGGTGAATGACGAGATAGATGTTGGGCGCAAGGCAGCCCGTGAGCGGCAAAGTGGCACTGCCAACGGTGAACGTGAGATTGTCGAGGCGGATTTGCGATGCCGTAGTGTTGTGTAGCTCGATGAACTTTTGCTGATTGCTCGCCGTGTGCTCCATCTTTTTGTCGGCGATGGGATTGGTGAAAACTTCGCTGATTTCAATCGATTTGGCAGTGGCGTTAATGCAATCCGACGTCGTGCATGTGTGTGCGATGCAAGTGCCAGATGTACAATCTGAATCATTTTGACACTTTTTGCCGTTTGCGCATGCGGCGCATGAACCGCCGCAGTCGATGTCGGTTTCGCCTGCGTCGAGTTTGCCGTTGGTGCAGGCATCAAGCGTGGGCTCAGGGGCAATGCAACGTTTCGATTGCGTATCGCAGAGGAGCCCGTCTTTGCAGTCGGCGGTCGTTTTGCAAGTTTGTTGCGGGATGTCGACGCATTTCGATGTTTTTGTGTCGCATTGCATCCCGACGTTGCAATCGCTGTCGTCGGAGCAGAGCCGTTGCGATGGGTCGATGCACGATTTCGTGGCGTTATCGCAGACTTCGTTTGCGTTGCAGTCGGCGTCGGTGCGGCATTGCACATCGGCGTAGTTGCGACAGGTGAGCGTCGTCTGGTCGCAATACTGGTTTTTGGCGCAATCGAAGTGTGTCGAGCACGCTGGCACGCTGATGTCATCGCTTTGCCCGCAACCTGCAACGGCGATCCCAATTATGATTCCAAAAGTACACTTTTTCATCGTCTCCTCCCTCGTTACGTCGTTCTAACGATAATAACAGGTCGTTGCGCGCGGTTCAAGCAAAACGCAAAGCGGCGCATTAGAATGGAGGATTTTTTGCGCTTTCGACGATTTCGTCTAGGAAGCTCTCTTTCATGCCTTGGTTTCGCTCTTGGATTTCGCGAAACGACAAGATGAGGTCGACCGATGGAATATCGGCTTCGATTGTGAGTTGCTCTTCGTCGAGGTCGAACGATGTCGGTTTGGGGGCATCGTCTTGTGCTTGCGCGGGCGCGGGCATGATGAGACCAAACAGCGCACAAACGCCTAAAACCGTGATGAATTGCAAGTTTTTGATTGTCGATCGCTTCATTTTCTCACCTATCGCCTATGAACGGGGCGTGCCCGTTATCGCCTGCTATGCTTGTTTTGTGTCTAAAGTTCGTTTTGTGAGTTCGTTTCTTAAATTGTATCTCGAGTTCGTTTTCCAAGATTGTATCTCGAGTTCGATTTTCAAGATAGCATTTTGAGTTCGTTTTCCAAGTTGTCCAAATTATATCTTGAGTTCGTATCGTATTGCCTGCTCGGAATGCACATCGCTTGAGTGCGTCGCCATTGTGTCTATCTCAGCCAGCCATCGTCTTTCGATCGGTGGGGCGCCAAAACATGGCGCCTTTGACTGAGCCCGAGGGCATTTCAAAAACTGTGCCCATGGTACCATCAATCGACTCGCAAGCTGCCCGAAGAAGATTCGGTATTATCGTCAGAACTTGAATCTGATTCGTCACTCGATGATCCGAATAGGGCTTCTGCGTCGAGCATGGCTTGTAGCGTTTCGATGGCATCGTTCGTCGTTCTGATATAACCTTTTGCCAGAGCTTTATCTTCGCTCGAAGTCCAAAGCGATTCGGCAGTTTCGAAATGTTGTTTTGCCAGTTTGAGTCGATCCATGTCTTTCATGGGGAGCTGGATGATTTCGAAATTGAGGTATAGCGTGCCAAAGGCGAAGTCGACGAGTGCGTTTTGAGGCGCGAGTTCTTTGGCGCGTGCGAGGAGTTTTTCGGCTTCGGGGCCTTTGTCGACGGTCTTGAGCGTATTGGCGAGGTTGATGTGAGCGCCGACGTGGTTTGGATCGAGTTGCAGTATATGTCGATATAACTCTTCGGCTTTTGTATAGTTACTCGCGTTGTAATAAATATTTGCTCGCATCCACAAAGCTTCGATGTAATTTGGGTTCAATGTAATGACATCGTCGAGCGTCGAGGCGATCTTTGGAATGAGTGAAACTTCTTCTGTGCTCAGAGCATCGTATATACGGGCGCGTAGAAAGAGAGCTTCTGCGTCGTTGGGGGCGATTTCGAGCGATTCACCGACGATGAAATCGGCCAATCGATATCGCTTTTTCTCGAATTCAGCCGATGCCAAGTAATAACGCAAACGCGCATTGGCTTCGTCTGTCTTGAGCAGAGCGCGACATTGACTAATGGCCGATTCGTATTGCGTATCGGCGATTAAAGCCTCGATCTTTGCATAGTTATAATTGAAGATATCTTCGTGTCTCGCAATCCATTGATTTGCCGTTTGTATGGCTTTGCCCGTATCGCCGTTTCGAATATCGATGCGAACGAGAGCGAGGAGGGCGGGGTAGAAGTTGGGTTCGGCGCCGAGTGCCGATTCATAGGCGCTACGAGCCATGGCCATGTCGGGTTTTCGTTCGTAGAGCAACCCCAAATCGTAATGTGCAATAAACGCCTTTGGATGGGTCTTTGTCGTTTGTTGTAACGACGTAATGGCGGCGCTAAGTTGGTTGCTATCGGCGAGTTGTAGGGCGCTTTCAATATCTGCCGAGGCGGCTTCGATATCTTTGACAGTGTCGTTTGCAAACGTCGTCTTCGATGGTGTGACTTTCGGTTTCGTCGTCGTCGGCTTTTTCGACGTATGCGAGGCGGCAGTTTCGGTATTTTTTTGATCTTTAGAAGCACACGCCCACGACGTCGAGGCGATGGCGGCGATGAGCACTATCAGAAAGAAACGTTTCATTTGGAATCATCTCCTTTGAGAATCGCGTCGAGTTCGGCTTGTGCCTTGGCTTCGGCCTCAGATTTTTCGGCTTCTTGACGTTTGAATTCCGACGGCGTGAGCAATACATTGGCGTGATAATTGTTGACCATTGGCGCGAGCCTTTCTTGAGTACTCGCCGTGCGGTCGAGTTGCTTGAGACCATCGAGGCTTTTTTCGGTCCATTCCATGCTGATGCCGGCGAGTTTCGATGCATCGATGGCATTTTGATACATTTTAATCGCTTCGTCGCGCGTACCCGTCGCCATATCGCTCATGGCCGATAAGAATGCCAAATGGTTATCGCTACCCGAACGAATATCGCTTGGGCATGGCATATCGTCGAGGGAAAGTACGAGTTCGTGCATCATGCGAGCGATGGCATATCGCGATGCAATACCCCAAACGGGGCTATTATACGTCATGACTTGGGCAAATTCGTTATAGATGCGCTTCATCTCTTTCATGTGTTCTTGGAGCTGCGTCATCATCGATTTCATCTTGCCCTTGATCGGCGTATCTCTCCAGGTTTCATATTCCATTTCGGCGAGTGCAAAGGCGGCTTTTGCAGCATTATCGCGCCCGATAGCACCAGCCGACGACGGCGCATTTTGATATAATGTTACCGCCGTTTGATAATATGATTTCGCCGTTTTAATATCATGCCGTCTATTATGCGATCGCAAATAATCGGCTTCGGAAACATACGACGCAATGACATAGGCTCGCATGCTCGGATCGGAGGCATACTTTTTTCGGAAATCTTTGAAAATGCGTTGTGCCTCTGCAATTTGCCCGAGTTCGGCATAGGCTCGCCCGGCTTCGTAATAATATTGCGGCGCATCCGATTGCCCTGGATAGTCGCGGTGGTAGCGTTCGAGAAGCTCGGCGGCGCCCTTTTTGTCTTCGACGAGCAATTTAATGCGCGCGGCGTTGCGCAGTGCATTGACTCGGTATTTGAATTCTCTATAGAGCGGTTTCTTGTTGTTGTAGAGCGACAAGAAACTGTCGATAGCCGTATCGAAATCGAAGAACATTTCGGCGTTGACGCCGATGCGATAAAGTGCGCTGACGGCTTCTTCGCTTTCGCCATAATCCGAGATGACGCGACGATACATTTGCATTGCGCTATCGTAGTGTTTCATCTGCTCGTATGCATAAGCGGCGTTGTATAGGGCTCGGTTATTGTGTTCGAACGTCGGGTTTTCTTCGATGATTCGAACAAATTCTGCCGCCGCTTCGAGATATTGTTTATTGTCGAACAATTTAAACGCCTTTTGGAACAAGGCGTTATATTTCTTATCTTTGAAGCGCGTATTGAGCACGGAATCGGAGTCGGCGCTGCCGAGTTGCATGCTGCCAAATTGGTCAGACAATTGTGCAACTTTATCGAGATCGCCTCGCAATTCATATTCTGCAATGATGATTTCTGCTGCACTGACGGCGTGTTGCGATGCAGGCGACTTTTCGATGATTTCGAGGAAGCGCTGTTCGGCTTTCTCGAAGTTGCCATAGTTATAATAAGTAATGGCGTTATCGTAGCGATATTGTGGCGCGAGTGCCGTCGGATCGGTTTCATTCTTGCCCGATGCAATTTCGATATCGCTAAATCTTTCGCGAGCATCGATGAGTTGTTGAACGTCGTCGGGGATGACACTCAAAAGCGAACCGCCTTTGCGATTCTTGAGTTCTTCGTCGATTTCATCTTTTGTATACGATGTAATGGCTCCCGAGAGCAAAATACTCGTCGGCGCTTCGGTAAGCGTCATTTGATGTCGATTGACCCGTTCGAGGAGCGCTTGTAGCGGAAGGGCATTGACGTAATTCGGATCGGTTTGTGCCTTTTGGTTAATCGAAAACTCGTACGCATCGGCAATATAACGCGCGGCATCGGCTTGAAAGCGAGAGTTTTCAATATCGCGAATGGCCATAAATGCAGAAATCGATTTCTCGTATTGCTCGGAATAGTAATACGCTTGCCCGAGTAGATAACGATAATTGTATATTTCTTCATCGTTCGGATACGTTTTAACAAACGATGCCGTAATCTCTGCCAATTCGGCATTTGTCGTTCTGACTTCGCGTTGTGCGTTTTCGAGTTTAATGCTGGCGGCTTGCCGTTCGATATCGTTTTGAGCAGCGTCGAGGGCTTCTTCGGCGATGCGGACGTTATCTTCGGCTTTCAACACGTTATCGTGATAGGCGATAATCGAGTTTTTGAGTGCTTGTTGCGTCGCTTGATTGGCGTTGGCAATCGCTTCGAGATTGCCGTTTCGCTCTTGGCAAGCATACCATTCCGAATCGACGCCGATGCGTTTGTCGATAGAACCTTGAACTTGAGCGGCTTTGTCGAGTTTGCCCGAATAATTGAGTGCTGCGACATAGACGCGTATGACATCGGGCATATCTTCGGCGCAATCTTCGCGTTCGATATACGCTTCGTATGCTTGTGCTGCATATTCATAGCGGGTTTGTTCCATGAGCGTATCGGCGAATTTGCGCAATACTTCTGTTTCAAACGCGGCCCCCGTGTGGAGGTATTTGTCGAATCGTTTCATCCCGAAATCGGGGTCGATGGCGACGTCGTCCGACAAGTCCCAGTCTTCTTCGGCGAGGGCCGCCGCCATGAAGTCGATGGCCTCGGATCGGAGTGCACTGCCGTTTTCGACGTTATCGGCATAGCCGACGAGGGCGATGAAGTCGCGGATCATGCCGTCGTAATCTTCGGTATAATATTCGGTCCACGCTTTGCGGTAGAGTGCTCGGTCGTATATCGCTGAGTCTTTCCCCACTTCGACCGCCTCGGTATAGTATTTGAGCGCTTCGCTCCACATGATTTCGCCCTCGAGACCCAAGATGGCATCTTGCGATTTCGAGAAATAGTATTCGCCGATGCGCGTGAGTACTTCGGCCTTGCGGGGATTGTTGGGATAGGCGGCAATGAGCTGTAGGAATGTGTCGCGCGACGCCTCGTTTTCGCCCATTTGCCCCTGGCAATAGCCCTTGAGATAGAGCGCTCCGTCCATCTGATCATAGCTTGGGAAATTCTTTTGCAACTTGTCGATCGTCTCGAGCGCTTGTGTAAAGTCGGGGTGTTCGGCCGTTCCATCCGACGACAAATATTCATCGTCGCTTCGTTCGTAATACAATCGAGCTAAACGATATAATATATCGGCAGACTTTTCATGCGTTTCGCCATATCGCTTCAGAAACGATTCCATGCGTTCGATGACGTTTTCGCGCATTGCCTTTTCGTCGTTGCGAAGTGCCGTAATCTTCTTTTGATAAGCGGCATCGACGCTCGAAATTCGGTCTTGATAATCCGACATGAGATTGCGGCGCAAATCGAGTTTATACGTCTGAATCTCGTGTTTATAACGCGCAGCGGCATCTTTATATGCTTGATATGCCGTGACCGTCTTTTCGTCGGCAGTTATCAATTTGTCGTTGACATTGCCGTCGTCGCTTGCCTTGGGGGCGTCTTGAGCAATGGCGTCGAAATGCGGCCATAGACCGACTAGGCAGGTGAAGATGATTTGGGCAAAACGCCGTTTTCGATTGGTCAGCCGTTCATTCACTGTTCGTTCCCTTTGTCGTCGTCTGGCAATTTGCCTTATCTATCGTCGTGTGTTGTACCATTTACATACCATGTCGCGATTGCATTCAATGTCGTAACATCGATTGGCAAATCATAAAATGAGAAATGCAAATCGAGTGCTCGACATTTTAACATCGCGCTATGGAGACTGTGTATCGCCAGATTCTTTGAGAAACTGCTTAAAATCTTGTTCGAGAACTTCGCGCTCTTTTTTTCGCTCATCGAGTGTCGCCGCGAGTGCTTTAGAACGCGCATCTTTGAGAAGCCATGCGATATCGACCATGCCCAAATCGGCATTGAGTACGATTTCTCGCACTTGCGCATAGACGTCTTCCCAATACCTCACCGATATATCGCCAGCCGTTTCGCCGACTTCGGATTTCATACTGACAAATCGCGACTTTTCTGCCTCGACAAAAGTGATTTCGCGTTGCAATTTTTCGCGCAACTCCGTAGCTCGCTTTTGCAGTGCCGCCTCGAATGTTTGATCGAATGCATCGAGTTGTGTCAATATGCGGCGCGATGTTTCGATGAGATTGGAATACGTATTGTTGACGCCTTTTTGCATATCGCTTGACCATCGCGCTTGCAGTGCCTCCTCGAGGGCTTGAGCCGAGGTGAGATAAGCGCTGTGCTGTTCGCGACTTATCGATGAATTGCCGCGAATCTGGGCTATTTCGCCGTTGAGCTTCGCCAAATCGTCATTCATAGTTTTGAGTTTCGCCTCGAGCGCTTCGATGCGAGATGTTATCTCGGCTTTCTCTGATTCGGTCATATTGGCGACTTTTCCAGAGCTAATCCACGAACGAAGGACTTGGATCTTATGCGTGATGTTGTCGATCTTGAGGCGAATGTGATGTTGATTGCTTTGTCGCGACTCGCGAGCTGCATTCTGTAGCGATGCAATGATTTCGCGTTCGACCGATGACCGCGGCAAGTGCTCGAGTGTCTTGATTTCTTCGCTCAAATTCGGCAAATCTCCGCTATATGCTTCGGTAAATTTATACCCTGTCAACAATACCGATATGCGAATATCGCGAGCACTATTGGAATATCGTTGAAACTCGGGCAAATTGCGCAAAGTATCGTCGTCTTGTAGGGCTGCGCTGATTTCGGCGATGAGAATTTCGGAGTCATTCGTATTAGAATCGGTCGCATGCAATGCACTGAGCATGCTTTCGACTTGGTTGACGTCGCTACCGACGGCGACGACGCCTCGCGCTTGTGCCGGAACGATATTCACATTATTATATTGTTCGGATTCGATATAACTTTTGACGCGCTCTCGATGAGAGTCCAAGTTTTTTGCCTCTTCATCCATCTTTGCCATGATGGGATCGAATTCGTTGACTAACGTTTGATACGTTGCCACTGCCTCGTCGTATTGTCCGAGTTGGCGTTTGATATCGGCTAAGAGTCGTCGAGTTTCTAGCGCATGTGAATCTTCGGGGTATGAAAGCAACAAGAGTTCGAAGCTCTGTTGCGCCATGACGTAATCTTCGGCTCGCAAAAGCGTCCACGCCATTTCGTATAAGACGGTCGGAAAATATGCACTCTTGTCGCTAATCCGCTGGTATTCCTGAGTTGCCTCTTTCCATTGACCTTGTTCGTAGTACAAGCGAGCTTGTGCCAAAATGGCGAGTTCTATGACTTGGGCTTTGGATCGAAATTCGACTGTCGTCGTTTCGACGGATTTAAAGTGCGATAGTGCCGATGTATAATCGCCGGCAATCGTATCAAGTACACCTAAGAGATATTGAGCTTTGACTTGCCATTCGTCCGACGAACGGAGAGCGGCGAGGCATTTCCGAGCGAGTTCGTAATCGCCTTGAAGAAACGACGCACGCCCCATAATATATAAATACGATGGATGTTGTGAAAAGTCGGATACATCGGCAAGCGCCATATTGACTTCGCTCCAATTCCCAGTCTTTTGTGCGACTTGGAGCAAGAGCATTACGCCTTCGGTGCGCTCGTTGCCACGCCCCGTCCGGAGCAAATCGATGAGATATTGTTGGCTCAGTAGATAATAGCCGTTTTCATAGAGCGATCGCGCTAACTCGAGCTGCGCCGTCTGATATCCAGCTTTTCCGCGCCAATCCTCTTGCGCCAATATATCCATATATATATAACTCGCTCTTTGATAATCACCTGCCGCTTGCATCGTCAAGCCTTCCGCAAGGCGTTCGTCGAGCGATTTCGATTTCATGCTTGGATTATGGCGAGCGTATTCACTCGATAACTGCGTCAGTTGTGCCTCGATTCCGATCAACGTTTCGTCGTAGGTTACAGAATAGGCCGACGAAGACAATAATAACGCGGGCACCATAGCACAAAGGATTCGACCGATTTTCATTTGATTTCCCTATTACTCGCTCTTTTGCGCTTTCTTATCGTCTGAATCGGGCACCAAATCGAATTGTTCGTATTGATACTTTACGGTCGGGCGCTTTTCATAAGCCGTAAAGAAATTGCCAGCTTCTGCCGCTGTCACGACGAGTTCTGCCGTCTTTCCTTCGTCAACCGTAAAATCATACCCCGATTCGACTCGGAATGTATAATCGTTCATATATTGAAATACGCCCCACGGCTTGCCTTTGTAGACATAGAGCACGGAGAGCTGATGCGATCCAGGCGAGAGCAATTGATCCGATATGACTTCATCGTCGAGTTTGTTCAACGCGCCACTCGAGTCGTCGCGCACGAATACGGGTTGTTGATCGATCGCATAATAAATCTGGACGAGGGAATATTGACCGCCCATCTTATTCTTGTGGCGGATTTGGATACGCGAACCGCTCACCGATCGTTGGAGCACTTCCTCGCGCAAGAGCATGAGGCGGCTCTTCGTCGTAAACGTATCTTCTTTGAGCGTGTCGACGCTCGTGCCGACTTCTCGGATTTGCTTCTCGAGGCGAGCCGTCGTAATGGGCGACCCACCAGCCGAGCCAGATTCCGATTGGGGCAACTGGGCTTGCGCATCTTGTGCGCCTTCGCCCGTCGATTGAGAATTGTCCGTCGATTGAGCATTGCCCACAGCTTGAGCATCGCTCGTCGCTTGAGCATCGCCCGCCGTTTGAGCATTGCCCGCCGCTTGAGCATCGCTCGCTGTTTTGGGCGTCGTCGTTGCATTATCTTGGGCAACACTCGGGGTGCCGGTCTCTGTTGGAGTCGTCGAAGGCACAGTATTGGCTTGCGCTACTGGATTATCGGCCGTCTCGGGCACTTGCCCAAAAACTGTCGATGTCGAAAACATCACCGTGCAAAATAAAACTGCTCTTGCGAATACTCGCATAATCCCTCCGAACAACTGAGCCGACAAAAACGCCGACTTTCGATTCGACATAACTAAACAAAACTATCAAAAATATCCAATTTTTATGAAGTCCTCTGCGCTATGTCGTTGGAAATACCGATGAATCCTGCGGTGTCGCATCCGCTTCGCCCTTGTGGGCGCGAATGCATATGCCAGAATCGTGCCGAACCATTTCGCTACGACTGTGCTTGCTCAATACCGCCTGATCGTTGAGACAGTGACGGCAGAGAAGGGGTTTGTCGAGTTTTTTCGGCGAAAACGGCAAAAAGTCTTGGGCGCCACAACGCGAACACGTAAAGGGATACTCTTTTGTGCTCAGGCGATTGCGCTTTGCCCAATCTTCGCCAAACAAATTCTCGGCACATTGACGACACAAGATTTGTCCATTCGTCTTGGGCACAAAAGGCAATGTATCGGTGTTCCCGCAACGTTCACATCGCACATCGACGCGGACTTTCGTGCCGTGAATGACGTTTGGATGGTGTTTCGCATAATAGGCTCGCGACTCGGCTTTTTGCTCGCGCTCGGCATTATGGCACTCGCGGCACAAAACGCGGCTACCCGGATCGGGTTTGAACGGCACTTTGTTTTCTTTGCCACAGACGGCGCAAATAATCGTATGCAAAACTTTGCCGCGCACGCGCTCGACATTCGGGTTTTCCATGCATTCGTGACAAAGAACGGCACTGCCCTCGAACGGCCGAAATGGCACAGTATCGTGCTTCCCGCAGTGGCTACAAACGATGTCGTATGTCTGACCGTCGCCGTGCAAATGCGATTCGTGCGCATCGCCCGACGGGCGACGCGTCGCATGGAGGCAGTCTTTGCAAAGCAGTTCGCGTTCGGGCGACGGCTTAAACGGCACGCGCACAGCACAACCACAACGGTGACACGTACCATCGAAATATTGGGAATCTCGCCGATCCCTCGCTTCCCTATCAAAATTCATTCGCGGAGACCGCCCATCGCGTCTCGCACCTTGTTGTGTACGTCGTTCGTTCACCATAAAATCTGCCTCTACTTCTATGCGATTGTCAAAACAGCGTGAGTGTCTATCTAGACACACACATCGGCGTACTTGTACGCCTATCGCCCCGACTTGTCACATCTTTTTGGCAAACATGTGCCGTTTTTCGCTCAATTCACCAACGCCCTTTAGAAGCCGCGCCAACGGCCAACCGCAAACGCATCACCGGCTACTTCTGCGCCCTGTTCATCGTTCCGCCTAAACTACACAATTTCGGCAAACTGTGTTATGGGGCTATGCCCCCGATTTTGGGGTACGATGCGTTTCGGCAAACTTTTGGACATGCCACATGCAAGATAATAAGAGCAAAAAACAGAAACCTACAAAACGCGACGCCACGAGGGCGAAAACCGAAGCAAATGCAAAGTCGCGCTCCGCAAATACTGCGCCGAAGCAAAAGTCCTCGAAAGCCCAAACGACGCCGGCGAAATCGAAAAGGGCGCAGACAAAGTCTTCAAAACAAAATTCGAAGCCTACAAATAAACCATCCGAAAAATATGAACATTCGCTCGTTACGACGCATAATGCTCGAAGAATGAAGCCAAAATCAAAAGTTTATAGATTTGGCGTAGCCATGGCGTTTATCGCACTCGGCGTCGTGCTTTTTCTCATGTTGTTCAGCTTCACGGCAAACGATCTGGCCGATTCCCCCGAAAAGATGAGCAATATCTTCGGAACGCTCGGGGCACACGTCGCCAATGTCATGCTACAACTCTTCGGCGCCGGCGCATTCCACTTCTCATTCGTATGCCTCGTCATTGGCATTTGCATTTGTAGCGGCAAACAATACGACGTCAAAGCAACCGAAATCATCGGTCTGTGCTTGCTCATCATCGGCACAGTGCCACTTTTGGCACTCGGTTTTGCCGGGCAAACGATCCTCGATCACGCACCAGGCGGCGTGTTTGGGCAATGGCTCTACGCACTCATGCAGCCGCAAATCCCAAGCGTTGCCATCGTATTGGGTTGCGCCGTCATCGTCTTGTTCGGCTTTCTACTCGTCACAGATATCCGACTCAAATCGTTTATCGTCGGGCTCTGGCGCGCCATTTCGTGGGTTTTTGTCACTTTAGCACGTGCATTGGTGCGCCCATTCAAATCCGAAAAACGACCCGCGCAAACCTCCCCCAACGATGCATCGCATGGCGATAATGTGGCGCCTACACCCGCGATCGCCGCCACAAATGAAACATACGATAGCGGTAGCCTCTACTACGAAGATACCCCGTCGCAGCTCCTCAACGGCGTCGCATGCGACCTGCCCGAACGCGTTGCCAAGGCTCAAGATCGCGACGGCGTCAACGATTTCTCGGCGTTCGACGAAAGCGACACGACCGATGCGCCCAATCGGCAAATCTACGACGGCAATCTCAGCGAAGTTTTCGACGATTCGCCCATCGCGGCCCAAGATTCATTCCCACCCGACGACGATTCGTCGGTGAATGATTTGTCGGCTAACCACGATGCCTTAGCAGCAACCGACGATCAACCCGAGGCGCAATCTCCCTCCCCCGACGATGCCCCCGACGAGGCAAGCCAATGCGTCGATGCCACGACCGACGACGCCACATATTCAAAAGCACCCGTCACGCGCATCGAAAAAACGCCCGAAACGCTCGGCGATATCATGGCGCGTATCAAAAAAAATGCCCCAAAATCGCGCTCGATTCGCCGTTCGCATTCCGTTCCTGCCCTCGAACCCGAATTTGAATTCGATTCGATCTTGACGCCCGAACAGCTCCAACAAGCCAAACAACAGTCGCACGCCGCGCAACCCGACGTTCGCGAAAGCGAAAAAGTCGACGTCAAACCGCGCACGTCTGTTCTCCAAAATTGGAAGCCACGCTCCATCGACCGACGCACGATGCTCGCTCAATCCGCCGCGCAGTCGCTACTCGATAACACTGCAGGCAATTCAAACGCCGCGCGCGATCCCCAAACTGCCATCGTCGCCCCCCCCACCCTCCCGCCCG
>ERZ1026772.410-NODE-410-length-31841-cov-34.178412_pt1 | contig 31841 bp, 32 predicted proteins | sample MGYA00380124_ERZ1026772 | MGnify/ENA primary metagenome ERZ1026772 (study PRJEB33269, sample SAMEA4719760) | human gut metagenome | biome: human-associated habitat; feature: organic feature; material: feces | place: Cameroon | collected 2013-10 ...
GCCACAAGTAGCACCAGATAGCCACGAGTAGCCTCCAGTAGCCACGAGTAGCCACAAGTAGCCACGAGTAGCCTCCTATAGCATATATGATAAGAGTTGACTAAACAACACTAAACCAAGGGATTACAGTGCGGCGGTCGTCTCTTGCGAGGAAGAGCCGTTCAAATCAACACCTTGGCTCTAATCCTTAAAAATTTACATAGTTTTATGGGTAGCAACCTACATTCTGCCACTTTCAAGGAAACCAAAATTACAACGGTTATTTTGGGGATTAAAAAGATTAAAACGCTCATTTTTAGTACATTAAAACAACATCAATCTATACTAAAAACGCCATATCAATAGGCTAAACTTACACAAAACAAACGAAATACGCACAATGTCCTGCGCATAAAAACAAAAAGCCTTAACTTTGTATCACAAACAACACAAAACACTATATATATGGTAGACATCGAGATAAAGAAAGATGGGCGCAAGGTAGTGCAGCCATACGCTCCCGTTACAGAACTGAACATTATGGAGACCGTTCATCGCAAGGGCTTCACCACTCAGCAGGTGGCAGAACGCCTGGGCGTGACTAAGGCTGCCGTGTCGCAAATGACATCGGGCAACCCTACGCTCTCCACTCTCTACAAGATAGCCTGGGCAATAGACGTTGACCCTCGCGACTTCTTCTATCGCATGGCTCCCGACGGCACAATCATCGAAGAACCGAAGGTGAGCTTTGAGAAGCTGAAGGAGTATGCCGAGCGCGAACGCTTGGGTCCGCTGTTCGTACAGACTCCACAAGACGCTCACAAGGTATTGGTATGCCCCAACTGCGCCACGGCGTTTCTTGTTACCAATATTCCACGATATGCCGAGGAGAAGAATGATACAAAGGTATAGATTATTCTTCAAACCTATATGTAAAACAAGGGAAATTTTGATAAAATAAATTTTTAACGCAATATCCTTTGTTTATTCAAAGTTTATTTTTATCTTTGCACCATATTTAAGTTCCATTAGTGAAATAATGGTATAAAGATGTTACGAATATGAAAGAAAGAAGAAACAATCTCCGCATATCTGCGATAATGAAAGAGAAGGGTCTTACTCTTCCTGACCTCGCAGCGAGAATAATCATAACCGATAAGGATAATAACAAACGAACATTGACCCCTGCTGCTCTCGGAGCACGCATAAACGGCAATCCGCATCTGAGCAACTTATATGAAATAGCCGATGCACTGGGTGTAAAGATAACCGAATTGTTCCCACCAGAAGACCAATGTACGAAAACTCCTGCTGCGGAGTTCAAGATACAAACCATCTGCCCCTCGTGTGGCGCAAAAATATGTGCAAGCGTGACGGCAGAGTAAAAGATATTAGCATAGTATTTTGCTATGTTATTAATTCGGTGTGTGCCGTTGTCCGTGAGGATAGCGGCACTTTTGCTTTTCGTCCTACGGACATAGCAAACGAAAAAAATCTGCGTAAAAAATTGGGTAGAGTGGGGAGGAGAACCACAGAAAATGCAGAATGTACAGAAAGGCTTCACATGGGATTTTTCTACGTTCTTCTGCGTCATCTGCGGTTTAAAAACAAATACAAACCTACAAAAGTACTAACGTATTAAAATATCAATGTATGAAGAAAATCTTTAGAATGATGTTGCTGTTGACGATAATGATGGCAGCATGTGTGAGTATGGGCAGTTGCAGCAGCGACGATGCTGACGGCACGTTCAGTGAGAAGCGCGTGGAGGAATACGTCACGGGCTATAAATGGTATTTGGACAACAACAAGCGCAGCGAGTTCCGCTTCTACCGCAACCGACTGGTAACTTGTATGGGCAGTAGCGGCGTAACGTCAGGGTCGCTCACGTGGGACGAGTCGAACTTCTTCGGTACATGGGCAGTCGCGGACGGCAAGCTCGTCACCACATTTACGACGGGCGCATACGAGGGCTTCGACTGGAACTCTATCCTTTACAGCTCGCTCACGATTAACAAAATACAAAAGGATTATCACGAAATTGAGACTACAGCTCCAAACGGCGACGCACACAGTCTGAGCAGCTACGGCATGTATAACGACTTCGTTGACTATACCGACACTTCCGACCATGACGGCGCTCTCGTAGGAACATGGTGGGTAATGGCAACCCTAAACGACGGAAGCGCCGTAAGATTCACCATGACGATAGGCAAGAAGGGTAAAGTCAATTTTACGTCTCCAAGTCTAAACGTAGACATCAACACTACTTGCTCTACCAAGAACGGACATGTAGCTTTCGACATATTCCTCACACCCGGAACAGGGTCACGCTCGTATATCTACGTAAGGGAGAAAGACAAGTTGGTGCTATATAGCGAAAAGAATGCGCAGTCGGCATGGGTGTGGGAGAGAGTAAAATAAAAAATCTGCGTACATCCGCGTAATCTGTGATTGATATATAAAACAACGGATTACACAAAAGAACACAAAAGGTTTTTAGTAACTGTTACTTAATCATTACTTAGCTAATTTTTTGTGTAAATTTGTGTCTTCTGTTGTGAAAACAAAGAAAAATATTGTACCTTTGCAAATACTTATAGAATCGCATAATCTATAAAGTATTAAAATGTTAAATGTTAAAACGTCAAGGCTCGCTGTCTGAGAAGATAGCGAGCCTTTTTTGTGCAGAGAATTTAAAGTTTTATTGGCACAGACGAATACGAGGATTATTCTGCCCAACGTTGACACTCCCATGCGCGACGACGCTTTAAACCTTCAAGGGGTTTGCCGCCAGCGTAGATCCATCGGGCAAATTGGGCGAGAATGTCTTCATCAGATGCTGACTGAAGGATTAGTCGATAGAGGGTTGACTTCTTAAAGGCGGCTATGCCCAGGTTGAAACAGAAGTCTGCACAGGCATCGAAACGTCCTTGAGTCTTGGTGAAGTGTGGTGAGGCAGAAAGGAAGATTTCGATTGGTGCAAGGTCGTCAAGAAGCCACTCTTCAGCTTTGGCTGGTGTGCAAGAGGTGTGTGCTGTAACTTTGCGCGTATGACCGTAACCACAGGTCCACACACCTGCAGGACAACGATAGGCTTTAGATTTGTAGCCTTCAAATTCCTTAATTTTTTCAATTAATCTGTTGCTTGCTTTCATAGTGCTTGTCCCTTTCTTTATCTTTAACTTAATACCCCCAACTCTTTTGCCTTTGCAGCATTCAGAGTGTAGGTAGTATTACCTACAGTAAATTGTATTTTGTTGACTCCAAAATTTATTTTTGATGTTGACGTTCCAAGTGATGCTGATGTCTTACTCAGATACAGATGCCCTTGTTGAGTTGAACCACTATAAACAGAAAGTGAAAAACTGGTCGATAATTGAGTTGTGCCTGATTCGATATTAGAATATGAGTATTTTAGATAAGAGGCAAGCTCGTGCGTTCCTTTTGTTATCTTCGGTATATAGTCATCACTGCTCTTTGTTATTATAGTACCGAAAGCTCCCTGCTTGCAATATGCGAGGTTTGACGCTGTTCCAGAGTGTGCGCCATTCCAGTATGCAAGGAAGCGGAGGTTTACAAGTCTTGACTGCATCTCTGACTGTTCAAACATTGCCGTTGTGACACTGGACACATAATATGTGTTCAGTCCGTCAAGTTTTGCCTTGTCCGAGGTAGACATAAAACCGTTTACACTTGTTGTCACGGCACTGTGTGTATGCCCTGTGTTTGACTTGCCGTTCAGTGCAGTCTTTATCTTCTCTATCAGAAGCTTTAGACCATCATAGCTTAAATATTTTTCCATAGTTTTTTATGTATTAAAATTTGTTCCATGGGGTGTCTATCTATGTGTAGGTAACTACTATCTGTGGGGCTTACTTATAAGGTTTAGTAATTCTTCGTAATCTACATAGTTTAGTAATGTTAAAAAAATAACTTCCGTATTTTTTCTGTTGCAGTTTATGTTTAGCTCAATTGCCAAATCATCAAAGGCTCTTGATTGCAGATTTTCTGCGGAAGTTATTTTTTTGCGCATTACTTAGTCGTTATTTGAACAGAGCCTCGATTTCCGTTATCGGTATCTTGACCTCATTGTCGTTAATCTCCAGATGGTCTTCTATCAGTGTTACTGTGGTGCCAGTCATCACCCCTCCCCACACACTTGTAGTCGCATGCGGTAGCACATACTTGTTTGCGCCTGCCTCTATACCGTTGAGCTTGCTCACTTGCGATTTCGTCATCACACCGTCTTGCGAGGTGGTGGCGGTGGGTATCGTATACGTGACGCCTCTGCCGTCACATTTATTTACCCCAAGTCCGAGACTCCCGTTGTTGGTTTTAAACTCCACCGAGCCGACAGCATCCGCTTTGGTAGGATAGTCTTCGAGGTCTATCTGATAGTCCATGTCGCCAAGTTTTTCCCACTTGGTCTCGTCGTATGTGGCACTGACATCGCCAGTATATATATACTCCGAATACCTGTTTTGCTCTTCATCAGCAACAGATTCCACGAGGTATATATGGCTTTTGATGTTTGATGTGGGGAGAGACTTTACCACTTCAAAGAGTGTAGTGTCCACATTGCCGAGCTGTGCGAGCGGAATGCGTCCTGTAGAGTCGAGCATAGGTATCATGCCAGCCTGTGCTATTCCTCCAGAAGCCGTAACAGTCTTGACAGTGCCGTCAGCCATGAGTATCTGTGTGGATTTGCCGTTTTTTCTTACGAATTTAGGGGTAGTCACTCCTGACTTATCAATAGTAGTGCCTTCGGTGAGAGAACTTGTACCTGTCCAGTTTACCGCTCCTGTCATGTTGCCTCCACTCTTTGGTAGGGCTTTGTCGGCTGTTGTCTGTGCCGCCTGTGCCGCAATGCTTGCCGCCTGTGCCGCATTCTTAGCCTGTGCCGCAGCGGTATTGGCGGTATTAGCTGAAGACTGTGCGTTGTCGGCAGCGGTCTGTGCTTTTTTGATAATCGCCTTTATCTTCTGGTCATAAAGAACCAGTCCGTCTTTGTCTAAAAATTTTGTCATAATTTACAAATTTATTAGTTTATACTCATTTGAAAAGTTCCTCAATATCCAAGTTTGTAATGGTGTCCACCTTGAAGTTCTCTATAGCCTCCTTGTTGTCCTTGATAGTGTCCACCACGCAATTAAACTCGTCGGCATACAGCCTTCCGTCCATGGTAGAGCCTTCGTTCTCAACCTTTGTTCCTATGCTGTTTATATCCATAGCCGTAATGTTTATTTTAATACTATTTTTTTTAGAATAGAGGTATGGTTAAAGCTTCCCCTGATTGCACCTTATCCATTCCCCATTCATCTGATGCAGGATAATCTCGTGATAACTGAGGAGGAGCAAAGAGCACATCTTCATAAACGAGATTAGTATCATTGTTTACGAAATCTCCAGGGAACGAAGAATCGTTGCTTTGGTCGCTATTTGTGTAGCCAAGATTTACCCAAGTGTACGTGTAATCTTTTTGATTGCTATCTCGTTCAAATATAACCTGTTTGCTAACAGGGACGAACTCGCTTGCATTATCAATGTACCACATCAAGACGTTTTCTCCATTCCATTTTTCGATAGAGGAAGTAATATGGAGAGTTTGTCCTGGCATAAGCAAGAGCATACGACCTCTACGACCATTGCAAACGAAGCAGCCATGTTTATAACCTTGATTCGCATTGTATGATGGCGAACCGTCTCCTTGTGGCTTTATAGTCGCAGAAACACTTGTAGTTCCATCGCTTGCATTTGTAAAATCGAAATAATTCTTCTTAAAAGCAATACGAGGGTCTGCGTACACTACAGTAATAGCAGCATGCAATATGCGATAAGGTGGCATTCCCCATACTTCGGCGGTATCTAAGTATCTATATCTCTTTGCTGTTGCCCATTTTGCCACGTTCGGATTATACTTTGAGAAGATGGATAGCTTTACACCAGACTCTTTTAATCCTGCAACAATGGTTTCTTTGCCATGTTCGTTGATACAAGAGGTGTCGTCAAACATAGGTAGAACGACAAATTTGTTCTCGCTACCTGTACCATAATTCTCCGTACCTGTGTATGTTCCTACAGCTATAGACTTATTCTGCTTCAAGTCGCACACGATAGGGAAGAAGTCGGCTTTAACTGGCTCGGCAGTATTCTCAATGAGGATTCCCTTTAGGTACATGTCGCCATCTATGATGGTTCGCTCGGCACTCAGTCGGATAGTTTCTGAATCGAGGTCTATGCCTGCTCGCTTATACTTATCCTTGAATGCTACGTCTTGCTTTGCTTCCGTCCATGCTGTGTTTGTAACCGCTTTTTCGAGCTTTGGCTGGCAAATTTGCAATGCGCCTGCACCATTCTGCGCATAAGCGAGAATATTAATAGGCTGTGCGGTGTTCTTGGTTTTGAGTGAGAAATGATAGTACACCTTCGTCCATTCTGTAGGAATAGAAGAAAACGACACATAACCCGAAGTGGTGGTGTTGCCATTCAACGAAGTGTAGTTGGAGAGAATCCCTACGGTTTCTTTCTCTTTTTGCATTAACGCTTCGGCAAAGAATACACCACTATCCTGAATAATTGTGCAGATAACGTTTTGTTTGCTGTCGAGGTCTTTGCTGCGAATGTAGAAAGAAAGAACATAGTCGGTATAGGCTTCGAGAGGGAGCTTGTAACCAAGGAGCGTATCTGTCTTGTTTGCTGTAGTCGCCATATCTACGCTTGCTTCACTCATGCTGCAATTATCCTTGACATTATTGTAGATAATGCCCACGGTAATCAGATTGCCACCTGTGTTAAGATAGCGTGTATTGTCGAGCATGTTGCCGTTGCGATACACATAATCTTCTTCGGCAAGAGTCCAACCATTGTACGAGTCGGCTTGTTCAAACATAGGTCGGCAAATATAACTGTCAACACGACTATTCGCAGTAGGTCGGACGAATATGCTCACAGAGGCATACGAATAGTCGCCCGAAGCCTCGAAAGTAGTCGTAACGAGTTGCCATGTGTTTTTAGCGTCTAAGGGGTACTGTTTGTCGAGCATTGTGTCTGTACCTACGCTGTCCGTCAAGCTCTGCTGTTTGAACACCTTGATACATAATACGGATGACAAGTTAGACACCTTGACCCAACAAGAGATAGTATATTTCTTGCCAACTATTATAGGAATGTTAGGAGAAATATTACCGTTACCTCCCCAAGTCAAAACAGGAATTGCCCCCACCGTTGAAGCGAAGGTGTGAACACAATTCTCACCTTCATATCCGCTCAATCGCTCTATAATAGCTCTTGAAGCCAACTTAGGGAAATAGAATCCTTCGTTTCTTGCAAAGTCTGAATTAGTGAGCAGGTTGCGTTTCTTTGCTGCTTGCTCAGTTACACTAAGGGAGATTCCTCTTGCGGTCTGCTCGATTGCGCTATTATACTCAGTAAAGCTTTCCTTGTTTCTAACTTCTTCTGGTAGAGCGTCATACTTGTTGCTTACTTCGGTATATTTCTGATCGTATAGTTTTGCTGTCTGAATAACAGAGCTGTTGAATCTCGAAACGTTGACGTTAAAGAGTATCTGGCGCTGAAACATGTTTGCGCCATCGTTGAACGACACAACCACATATCCGCTCGTCTTGCTAACGTCGTTACCATTTACTGACTCTTTAGCTATACCAATGCCCTTTAAGACAATCTGTAAGCATTCCGAAGTCTTACGGATAACAGCGTTAGTGCTTCCAACAGTAAAGTTCAAGCTGCCTGCTATGCTTGGTTGATTAATGTCGGCAATGACATTCTTCCCATCTCTTGCAACCCATATCTCTGCTGTCTGTACTGCCGAAGAACTGACAACACCGTTATTGTCCGTGTCGAAGACCAAAGGAGCATTCTTGATAGTAACTTCGAGCGCATCCGTGCCATCTATTCCTTTATCACCGTCTGTAAGGACAGGAATATCCAATTCCGCAACACGCTTGTCATACGGTTTCCCTGCTTCCACGGCATTGACAGTAGCATAAAGGCTTACAGAATTCATGTCGTATATTGTGCCAAGGTCAGAGAGCTGCTTGGTTGAGAGCAACGTTCCCTCCTCGCTGCCGTTGATACAGGCATAAATCTTTGCGTTGTCTATATAGTCCACGGCATTGCCTGTACGTCTCCTCACCCTGAACGTTATGTTTGACGGGGTAGTGGTTCTGCTGACAGGATGCCTTGTTATGTACTGTGCTGACGGGATGATGTCAAATGTTACAACAATAGGGTCTACAATATTGTCGGGAGTGCCTTGAAACAGCTTGTATATGTCCGTGTTGTACATCACTATTTCTGGAGATATGACAGCCGTGACAGTCCGCCAAAGATACGGATTAATAACAGGATTTCCGTTCTCGTCGGTATTTCCAGTGGCATTCGGAGCACCCATCTTGTGGTACATTGTTATAGCAGGAGCGTTATCTGTAGCATTGTCCTCTGTAGAGGTAGACAACTTGATAACGTTACCATACTTCTTCCATTGTATCTGATTGCCCACCTGTACTATCACGTCATAGGCTTGTGGGGCATCAGGCTCTCTGTCACCGTCCACGGTTTCGTAACCATAGAATACCCTGTCCGCAATAGCCGTATTACTGTCGTCCGTAGTCTTGCCCTCTTGGTCTTGGAATATGTAGGCAAGGCTCTTCATTTCCATATCGCCAGTAGTGCTTACCAGTGTTGCGCCAAAGGCTATAGGGAAGCCGTTGCCGAACTGTGCGCCAGTATTGAAATACGGTATCACGTTGTCGTTGCCGTGGAAGGTCTGCAAGTTGGATAACACTACATAATCGTAGAGCTTGCCCTCTATCTTCTCCTGACCTACACCAACAACCATGCGCCAGTAGTATCTGTTAGATAGTTTTTTGTCCTCTCCTGCCTTGACGTTAAAAGTCTGACAGAGAGCCATCATGCCAACATGCCACCAATTCATAGTTTTAGTCGTACCATCGTCAGCAACCGCATAACACTTGTATGCGATTACCTTCTCTTTAGCAGCGTCATATATATAGCTAACCTTAGCAATCTGAGAGCCTGCATTGCTAAAGATTGTAGTACCGCCCGAATAGCTAACTTTGCGTATCTCTACACTCGAAGCAAACATTCTCGTTCTTGCTGTCAGATAGTCTACATACAAGTGGCTCTTACCATCATCGCCCATGTAGAAGTCAAAACCTTGCGCTCCGATGATAACTCTATCCGAAGGAGTACTATTCTTATCGTGTATTCTGTCAACGACAACATCCGTCAGCTTCGCATCGCCATTGCCATTCACATAGTTCTCACCATTACCCAAGCTCATTCCGTTGCGGAATACCTGCTTCTGTAAGAAAGTGACAACAGCTTGTGCAGTATCGTTGTGGAGCTTAGATATAGTGCGATCATCTACATATTTGGGTGTGGCAATCTGGTCGATAGCGGTGACTGGAGTAGAATCGTCGGCAATACCGGAGATAGAACCTTGATTTTCAAATTGCAATGCTCCGCCCTGCAGTATGCTGATAGCTTGAGCATAGAGCTGGCGAAACTTAGTACCTGGCTTCATGGTAAGATCCTTTAGCAAGGTAACAATCTGACTAACGTTGCTATACTCATACCATTCCGACTGCAGGTTAGATGATGCCAAGGCTTCATCTGAAGACAAATAACCTGTTACAATCTCATAGCCTTTTTTCCAGTCGCGAGGAGTAGTACCATTGTCGCCCGACGAGGTTAAGATACCTTGCAGGAATATATAATAGTACTTCTCGTCGCCAATCTGTTCTTCCTTCTCGTTCTTGCCGTAGATGTCGATTTCCTCTGACGGGAATACCACCTGTGCAGCTTTACTCGAATCGAGTGAGCGAGGAATGGCAACATAGATATATTTCTCGCTATGGGTATTGAAGACGGTAGGTACAGCCTGCAACTTCCATCTACGATAGTTGTGTCCGGCATCATAAGATATGATGTCTTTGATATACACAAGTATTTGGGCACCGCTCACGCACGATGCCTGTATATAGTCGGGATTACCAAGGGCATTGCGCTCTATGAATAGCGCATTGCTTGCAATCCAATAGTCTTTAGCTGTTGCTTGTGTCATTTCTATTTTGTATTTTTATCATTGACAAATTTAGAAAAAAGCCATAACGCCATACGGACATTAAAAAAAGCGGGAGCGCTCAAATAGGAGGGCACTGAAAAACCTCTCAAATTCCAAGCCTAACAACAATAATAGCGGGGCCGCGACACCATTGTGTTGCGACCCCGCTTTTATTAGGAATTTTCGGAAATACTTGAAGAACTCGCCCAATAATGCCTCACAGACCTATATATGGCTCCATTTGACCGCATTCCGAGTGTTTTTTAAGGCAATCCCGCCTTATTTGCCTCCATTCATGATTTTAATGATACGTTTTACGTTAGCTGCAAACATAGTTACTGCTCCTTGCATACGCATGGCATCTATTCCGTAGGATTCTGCCCTGTCATATCCAAAGACGTTCTTTAACTCAGCATTTTTTGCCTCTATCTTGTAGCGTTCTCGGTAAGCTTCCTTAAACTCCTCTGTTTGTTGGAATGCCAGTTGAGCTTGCTGGGTGGCTGTCTTAATAGTTACGCTATATGTTTTAGATTTCGCACCAGCCTTGTAGCATCCTTCTCTTAAGGCACATGCCTTGCATTTCTCTACATCAAAATAATAGGTATATACTTGGTTGCCTTGTACATTCTTCTTTCCTTGCTTTGCTTTTCTTGTAGCCATGTGACCTGCTGGGCATACAAACATGCCAGCGTCCTTGTTGTAATCCCATTTATCTGATTCTGATCTAAATCCTTGGCTTATGCAGGGACTAAGCCTGGCTACGATCTTTATATCTTCATTCTTTGCTTTTTTCAGATTGCTATCTCCTGAATAGGCTGCATCTCCAACAACGGTATCTACCTCTATGCCATTTTCTTTGGCTTTGTCTATCAGTTCGGGTAGTCGTTTGCCATCGCCTTTTTCTCCAGAAGTGACCGTGGCTGCTACAATCAGCCGCTCTGGAGTGATGGCAATATGGCTCTTGTAGCCGAAGAACTGATTCTCGGCTGATTTATGGCCAATTCTGGCATCCTTATCCTTAGACGTGGTATAGCGATCTTGTATGTCCTCAAGGGTCTCCATCAGCATGTTGAGACGTTCTTGAATCATGGGGATATTTACCAAGAGCTTATCCTCTGATACTTTATCAACAAGCGCCTTCGTATATGCCAACTCATGCTCCAAACTGTCATCTTCGTTCTTTGCTGGAAGAATATCCTTTATGGATTCGTCATTTTCATACAAGGACTTACGTAATTGTTTTGAGCGAAGTTTCAATATTTGTATAGGAGTATAGGGATTCGAACGAGAGCCTGAGTGAGTAGCGTCAACAATGATAGTATTGGACTTGATTATCCCTTTCTCTATAGCAATGGAAACGGTCTTTGAAATAAGCATATCAAGCAAGTCGATATCCTTAAGTCGAAGTTTTCTGAACTTAGTGAGCGTGCTAGGATTGATTACGCCCTCTTCTGGAGACATGCCTAAAAAGTACTTGAAGGACATGTCGTACATGGAACGTTCAACAACATCTACGTCAGAAGAGTCGTAGATAACTTTCAGAAGTAGATACTTAAAAAGTCTGATAGGGCTTTCGGCTTTTCTGCCATTATCCTTGCAGTATTTTGAAACAAGTTCTTTGTAAACAAAAGAAAAGTCTACAAGGTCATTAATTTGGCGAAGCAAGTGCTTCTTGGGAACGACCTTGTCATATAGACCGGAATAATCGGTAAACAGGAATGTTTCTTGTTGTGCTAGCATATCTCTCTAAATATGCTATAAAGATACAAAAAATAATGCACATATGCAAGCAAAACGACCTACATATGAGCATTATTTTTAGATATAAAAGAATTTGAGAGGTTTTTCAGTGCCCTCCTCAAATAGCATTCCGCTTTTTAATGTTTAATGTTTAGTGTTTGATAGGCGAACCATGAAGGTCGAGCTCAACTGAGAAAGAAAGTGAGAGCATATCGGTTTTCAGTTTATTAATATACGTTATCTCATCGTCAACGGATATAGTGCAAGGCACATATACATCATCCACAAGTAGCCACACATGTTCCGACATCAAGAACTCCTGCAGATACCATTGCTGCCATTCTTCAGTCAGAGGATCTGTCATATAGAGCCATGTTTCCTGATTATAGGCTTTGCGTACAGCCGAGCGAGAAAATGAATTGAAAGTTTCTTGTCGAGTAGCAATATAACGCGACGCTGTATATCCTATCTTCTTGCTATAAGCTGCAGGGATGCTAATACTCTCAAGCATGCCGAAGGAATTGATAAATCGAAATATATGTCGATGCTCTGACTCGGATGCAGGCAAGGCATAGACGGATTGTGAGCCAATGGTCTGCAAACCTTCGGTGGCAATGGTTTCTATCTTCGATTGCGGTTGCTCAAGGTCGTTGCTGGCAAGCAATGACTGTGCCTTGGCAAAATCTACAGGATAGACAAATTCTTCGCCTATGAAAGCCAAATGAGGCACAGTAGTAGGTTTGCGCGACAGTTTTGTGATATTCAACGAACCGTTCGATTTCATTCGCTCTATATCTGAAGCGTAACCAAAGATGGTACTAAACACCGTGCCATCGTTAGGGTAAAGAACTTTGTCCTGATAAGTATGTACCTCACCATTCTGCATATACTCGTCGTAAGCTCCAATAAAGAATTTTACCAGAGGGAAAATCGTTTGGTCGGCTGCGTAGGCATAACCATCACGGAATGTACGCAGAGCTGACGATATGTCGATGCTGACCGTAGTGTTTATGGTTTCGGTTAACACGGGTGCCGACATTTTGATAGTGATATAATTGCTGCCTGTGATACCACATCGAATTTCCAACACTACGCGGTGAAACGACAAGTTGCCTCCTGCCACCACATTTGGACCAATCTCAAAAGTTATGGGACTACCATTCAATATCGAGCCCGAAGAAAGTTTAATATATCGTGCCATATATATATAATAATAAGGTGTAAACGGAATTAAAGACTATATACAACGAGCTCTACCTTACCCAGACCATCTTTTGCGGTGATGTCGGCATTTACCTTGTTGATTAGGCATTTCTTGCCATCAATGATCCACCACTCTTTCCAATGGTTCTGAATGTCGGCTATCTGCGCTACGGAGGCAAGGCATTGGACGTAATACTTCTTGCGATGAAGGAGGAAGTAGATGTAATCGACGAGGAAAACGTCTACGTAGCCTCGGTTCTTGACCGATGGGGTGTTTACTACGAGTGGAGCGTCTGCCCATTCGGGCTGCACCCAAGCACGGGGCTTCAGTGAGAAGCGTTCTTCATTACCGTTGCCCGGCTCAATGCCGTTGTAGTCGTACTCCACGCCGTAGGGGTCGATAGAGTCGGTTGTCAGGGCATATTCGCCTGCCTTTGTGCGCCACTTGGAGTTGCCGAAACCGTCGTAGTTGTAGTCATAGGACTCGTGCGTCGAGTCAATGCCGCCACCCCGCATGATAGCCACCGACAATCCCCAATCGTATGACTGCAGGGGCGAGTTACCGTCGTCGGTGGAAGAAGGGTCGTAGCTCTCACGCAGCGAGAGTTCTTCGGTAACATAGAAGTCGGCTACCATCGACGACATGGTGTTCTTGATGTACTGCTTCACAAACTCATGCTCCATATCCTCGTCAATGAGAGCTGCCATCTGGGTCTTGGCGTAAGATCCGTTTATCTCGCCAAACTCATATCCGCTGTATTGCTTGCCCACCTCGGCAGGTTGATTGGTGTTGTCGGTGGCACATTTGCTGCCGGTGCTGGAAGCGAGAGCTTTGCGATAGTTGGCATCCACCATGCCGACGGGAACAAATGACGATTTGAACTCAATGATATAGTCTTCGTTAAGCGTAGAACAATCGCCTTCTTCCACTCCCTTCATTGCTGCCACCTCAAACAGTCGCGGTCTCATGTCATCTGCATTAGAAAAATCCTTGTCAATCTTCACACGATATTTATTGCCCGTCTGAAGGTCAACGAACACGCTCATTTCGGTATTCTTGACACGATGAATGATGTCCTTATACGTAAGACTCGTCACGGTGTGGTCTTTGGGATATTCGATGTAGTCGTAGTCAGTATTAAAATCCTTCACTTGATTCTTCACGTTGTCCTTCTGTTCTTTGGCTTCGCTCTCAGCTGAATATCCGGCACGCACACCGGTTATCTTCTCCGTCATTGGCACCATAGAGAGTACTTCGGCATGGAAGGTGCGAAGGTCGGGGTTCTGCTTACGGAACACGTCACGTATAAGATAAGCGGTAACTTTTTTCTGCTCATAATCGTAATGAAACTTTATACCGAACTGCTGCTCCAGCGAGTCGATAACATCAGATACCGACTCGGCAGGGAAATTCTGCTCGTTGGCATACATACGGAAGATGCTTGCGCTCATTTGAGCCGACTTAATGGTACTCTTGCAAGTGATGCTTGCCACCTTGTCGGTGCCTACAGTGACAGTGGTCCAACTATCATCTTCCACCGTCACAACCTCGGTGTCCTTAAATACGCCATGGTTGTAGAAACTACCCTCATACGGCTTTTCTACTACCTTATACGTCACCTTGCGATACTTTACTTCCTGCACGCTTTTGTCTTTCGGATTTTCGAGTTTCAGTTTGCCGCCACAACCGCGCGAACTGAGCCATGCGTTTACATCATCGAACAGATTAGCAACGTCCTCTTCGCTGTTGGCTTGTTTCTGGAAAAAGCCAATCTTCACATCGTCCTTTTTTTTCAGTCCGGCAATAACCTCCTTGTCGTTCTCCTTGTAGACCTCCTTGGCGTATAGCGGTTCGATGTCGTAGGAGCATTTGGTGGTGAAGAAGCAGAGACGGTTCAGGTCGCCGATGGCTGTAAGAGCCGAATTGTCGAACTGCACGCCAAGATGCTCAAAGAGGCAGTCGAGGAAGAACAACACGTAGAAGCAGATGCCAGACTGCGGACGGTCGGCATCCAACACCCATATAGGACCACGGTCTTCGTACATTTCCTGCTCCTGGGTGCTCAAACTGTCTTCATTGTTACGACCTTGAATGCTCTTCACAACACTGTCGGATGTAGAACCGTCCTCAGCAAGGTCGTAATGCTTGTAGCATACACGGGCATTGCAGTATGGCTTCAGAGGGTAGGGATCACTCACGTTGATATACGATTTCAGCACTTCGGGTACCTTTACTTCATTGCCGTTAGGATAAGTGTACGTCTTCTTCAGCTTGGCTTCGTGATTGTTGCCTTCCTCTACACATTGCGCAGGATAAGAGAAACCGAGAGCCTGCGGAGAAAAGGACGCTTCGGTTTTGTCTTCGCCCACCGAACCATACTTCTTATTGCCTTTTTTGCCTTCGTATTTTATGACAACGCTCGTGTTGTAGGTCACGCTCACGTCCACCTTGTCAATCTTCTCGCCTATCAAGAGCTGTTCTTTATATTTAGAAGGTATGGGCACTTCGTTGCACTTGAGGTCGCTTATAAGGTCGGAGAATGATTGTGTGCTTGCGTCGATATTGAGTGAGAGGGAGTCTTCCAGACGCTCGTCTTCCTGGATGATGGCGGTGCCGGAGGCTAAGGGTACTCCGTCGGCTATTATCTGCATGGGCGTGTGCTCGTAGCTGACGGGGCGAATGTCGGAGTTGACATCATCCACGTTCTTGAGAAAATGACGGTTGCCTTCCAAGGGGAGCTCTACAGGATAGGAGAACATCTCAACATCGTTGAACAAAGGATTGCTCAACTCAATGCTGATGGACGCGTCCTCGTTTAGGACGAGAGGCTTGCCGTCGGCAAGGATGGTAAGTTTGCTGTTCATGTTGTTAATGAGCCTTTAAGTGTTATACTATTATTTTGGCGTTGCCGAAGAAAGTGATGTTGCGGTCGGTCTTGCTGAATATTTTGGTGTCACCATAAGCTTCAATCTTGAGATAGCTGCTGACACGAAGTTCGCCACCGTGGGCTTCGCATGTTACGCTGCCATTAAGAGCAGCATTGGTGGAAGTCCATAGGCGGGAGTGACCGAGGGCTACCACTTCACCTTTGCTGACATGTCCGTAAGAGTAATCGTAGAGCATTATGATGGCTCTATCGTTCTTCTCGCTATATACCTGGGCGTGGTCCCATGCACGAACCCATGCCTTGCCAAGAACGTAACACTTGGCGTAATCATTTATATCAACGATGCCGTCGTGGTCGGTTACGATGACAAGAACATATTCGGGTGCGGTCTGCGGACATTCATTGACGTAGATGCCTGCGGCGTTCATTTCTGTTTTTAGGGTGGGGTCGAGGTAGAGGGCAGGGAGCTGGTCGTTAATGATGTCGGCGTATTTGCTCTCTACGAGGTCTTCCCAATTCGCACGCCATACTGCCATAAGCTGACTGACATTCTCGGCGGCGAGCATGGCACGGTAGCCTTCGGCACAAGCGTGGCGGGTGTGGCAGGCGGTGGTGCAGATGTCTTTTAACATGTCAAAAGGATCTCTTTCCATTGTCTTATCGTTCTTCACTCTTCACTTTCTCCAAGATTGCCTCGAAGCCTTTTATCTCGTCCTCGCTCACAATGTCGCTGTATTCCTTGCGGAGTTTGGCTATGCGTTCTGTGAGACCTTTTACTCGTGCTTTGGTACTTGGTTTGTCCTTGCGGCAGATGTATTTTATGAGAGCGTCGGCTTCGGCTTTATGCTGGGCTTGGCGGTCGCGCTCGGCTTTCACTTCGGGGCGGTCGGCGGCTATGCGGTCGGCTATGGTCTGGGCGAAGAGAGGGTCACGGGCGAGGGCTTTGTCGTAGAAGGGACGGAACTGGGCGCGGAGGTTCTGCGGTGGGACGTTGCACGCCTTTTCTATGCGGGCGATGTATTCGGGGTCGCCGGTGCGTGGGGAGAGGCGCAGGTATGCCTCGCCTATCTCGCGGTCTACGTTGATATAGATGCGCGGGAGAATGTCGCTCCCTATCTTTACGGCTCGTGTGGCGAGTTGGGCAATCTCCTCTTCGGTGTAGATTGGTCTGCCAGCCTTCTCGTTGGCTTCTGCCATCGTTTTGGCTTGCTCTGCCTTTGCTGCCATCTCGTTGCGCAGGGAGCGCACGCTGTTCACCTGCTCTTGCAGTCGCTCGGATAGGAACGGTCGAAGCTGCATGAGGTTGGGCATGGTAGAGGCGATAGTCTCGCCATTGGGGTTGGCTACGATGCCGCCGTAGGTAAGGGGCTGCAGGGTAAGGTCGGGCTGGAGATCGGGGAAGAGCGAGCGACGTGCTTCCTCAAGAGCCTTCTCCTTCTGTGCCTGTGCGTAGGCTGCCTGCTCCTCCTTGGTGGGGCGACCAACGTGACGTTTGATTTCCGAACGTGACGTTTGGAAGGTCTGGAGGTAGGTAAGGAGCTGACGCACGCGACGGTGGTAGTCACGGAAACGACGGCTGTCGCGGACGAAGGCGGCAGCGCCTGGGATGCCTTCGAGAAGGGAAAGACCACGCTCGAAAGCCTCACGCTGGTCGGAGGTGAGGATGCGAGCGGATAGGGCAGGGGTCAAAATACGGATAATATCTTCCATAATATTACATCGAATTTTAATACAGCAATGGCGAGACGAAGATCTTTGAACCAGGTTGGTTGTTTTCGTAGCCTTGCTGATTGTCAGTATCGGGGTTTTGATTTTCAGTATTGGTGTTCTGATTTTCAGAATTGGCTTTTTCTACTGCCTTGCGCATTTCCACGAGCCTTAATACCGAGGTGCGGAGCGAAATGGCTTCGTTGTGGGCTGCGGAGCGACGTGCCTTGTCGATAGTAAGGATGGTGGTGCGCTCTTCCAGGTGAGCTACCATCAGGCGGCGTACCTTGCGCAGGAGGGGGCGGTCGGCAGGGTCGGTGGTGGTGAGCAGGTGCTGCACCATCGGCTCGCCTATTGCCTCGCTGATGTACTCGTCCTGAATGAAGTGTAGGTCGGGCAGGAGACGGATGAACTTCTCTCGGCTCTCGTAGATGTCGAGGTATTGCTGGAGGTCGGCACAAGTGGCTATGAGCAGGTCGTGGTGGAGATAGTAGTACTGGCTCTCCTGCCACAATAGGCTAATCTCCTCAATAGCTTTGTGTTCCTCGTCCACTTCTTGCGCTACGGGTGTGTCGGCTGTTTCGATTGCTTCCATCTTGCGTGCCAAACCTTCGAGCATCACAAGCATTTGGTTGAGCGACACCATTGCTTCGCGCTTGTAGCCTTGCACGCCCTTATCGAGAAGGTCTTTTGAAGCAGCGGAATAGTCTTCGCTTGAAGCCACATTGATGCCCGTGCCGTTGATGGAGAGGGCTTGTGTGTAGGCGAAGCGCGACATGGCATCGTATGTCACCATGCGCTGTGCCAGTACGAGGAGTTGCATCCAGGGTTGGTGAGTGTGCTCGCCGTTGGTGACAGCCAAGTAGAACTCGTCTGGCGAAACAGTTTGATAATACTCGCACAGTTTGCGGTAGAGCGAGTCGCCCAACTTGTCGCGAAGAAAATCCTTCTCGCTGTTGTCGAGTATGCCTTGAAAAGAATCTATCTCGTCAATGGCGTTGCTGGGGATGTGGAGCCGGAGCTCCTTGGTTGTTGATAGTATCATAACTACGAGTTTTGAATTTTGAGTTTTGAGTTATCGGCAAGCCGATTAAGATTTACTCAATTTTGAATTGTCAGAACAGTGTGAGCTGCGCTTGCTCCAACCTGATGCGCTTGCAAGCCTTGTCGTAATACTCCTTGTTGAGCTCAAAGCCGATGAAGTTGCGCTTCTCTTTTATACAAGCAATGGCGGTGGTGCCGCTACCCATACAGTTGTCTAATATGGTGTCGCCCTCGTTGGAGTAGGTGCGGATGAGATACTGAATGAGAGCGACGGGCTTTTGAGTAGGGTGCATATCAAGTTCTTTCTCCTTATCGAAATGCAACACCGATATAGGATATTTCTCGGTAGTCATTTCCTTTGAATAAGTCTCGATATTATAGCTGCCATAACAAGCATTGCCTTTTGGCTTGCCTTGCTTGTTTCCTCTCGAATGGGAAGGGAACCCTTGGCGCATTTGCGGATTGAATGTAGGCAAGGCACGATAGAACACGGCTATGTCTTCATGGCTTCGCATAGGCATACGCTTCGCATTGAGAAAGCCTGTAGGTCTATCCTTTTGCCAAATCAGATTGTACCTCCAAGTCTTAGGCTCTGCCATCATCAACTGTGCCGTAAACATTCCTTGACAGAAGAGAATGGCGGGAGCGTTAGGCTTTGCTATGCGCCAATACTCCTTGAATAGCGGCTCCATCGGAATGATGTTATCCCATTGTGCTTTTTCGTTGCCTTTGTTCAACACTTCATACGGCAAATCGCACACAATGCAATCCACGCTTCCGTCGGGAATCCTCTTCATTCCTTCGAGACAGTCTTCATTATATATCTTATTCAGTTCTATCATTGTCTATAAATCCTTTTGTTATGGTTATTCCTGCTTCGCCACCCCCGTTTTCGAGTTATCCAGCGTGGTAAGCACTTCACGGTCTATCTGCCACACCAGGTGCGAGTCCCATTTGTTCACGCGGGTTATCACTTCAAGTGGTCGGAGCATGAGCTGTTGGAGTGGTGCAAACTGAATCTGCTTGACGAGGAAACGCTCGCGGAGGTCGGTGCCGCCCGATGATGTAGCGTCGCCTGGGGTGTTGCCGATGAGCTTTGAGTCGAGACCCATAGCGAAGAAGATGATGGAGGATATTTCCTGTAGTTCGGTCTTCTCTGCCTGTGCCTGAGAGTTGGCCTTACTCTCAATCTCCACAATCTCCCACGCCTTGTGCTCCTTGCCGTCCAAGCCGGTGAACACGGCAGAGATGAGAGCCTGACCTGCGTTGTCGGGATTGGAGAGCCATGTGTTGATGTCGCTGAACACCTCCTGCTGAATCTGCGCCATCGTCTTGTCTTTGTTCTCGCCCTGCTGGGTGTAGAGCTGCTTGAGGTATTCCTGATGGATGTAGATTACGCGACCGATGATGTTGCTGTTACGCTTGCGGGTAAGGCGGTCGTCAACGATAGTGAAGGCATACTCGAAGATGCTTCCGGCAAAGATGGAGTGCCAAAGTGCATCGGCATAGTAAGGACCTCCGAAGTCGCGTGGCGACATGATGAAACGTGTGGGTCGGTTCTTGCGGCTCACTCGCTGCTGACGAGCCTCACGCACACGGCGGTCGAGATCCTTCACGGCGGTGTCGGCTGCGAGGTAGGGCACGGCGGCTATGCGCATGTCTTCCGACTTGAGCGAGGTCTGCACCTGCGTAGAGTCGAGCCACTGGTTTGAGGTGTAGGCATAGTTGATGCGGTATTGGTCGTCCATGCGCTCCAGTCGGGTAGTGAAGATGCTGCGGTGCTTCAAACGGATAACCTTCGGGTCCCATTGTGAAGTGGGCACAGGATGTCCGTTCGCGTCGAGCTGACGCTGGTTAAGTTGCAGTTCACAGAAGCATTGCGACATGAGCGACATATCGCCAGCCATATCCAGGTAGGTCTGATGCAGGTCGTTGTTGTCGATAAACTCCTGCAGCTCCTTGTTGGTGCGCTCCCATTCTGCCAAAGCCTCCTTGAGGGATTTCATTTCCTCCGAGTCGGTGTCTTCGGATTTCGATTGTGAGAGTTGATTAACCGATTGTGAGAATTGATTATTCGACTCCGACTCTGACATTTGCTTTTCCTTAGCCTTGAGGTCGGCTATCTGTCCTCGGAGCAGTGTGCCGGCAGAGGGAAAGGGGATGTACTTCTCGGTGATGTTGCCGCCGACATACTGCGTATAGTGGTATTTGGCGCATGGTCCGCGACCAACGAGTATCTTCTTCACGAAATCGACACCTGCGGCTGTAAAGGGCGACATCTTGGAGAGCAGATACACGAGGTTGGGCAGTCGGTTGCCCAAGCCCCACTCCATGAAGCCGAGGTCGGGTGTGCCGACGTTCTGCGGCTTGGCTTTGTTCTCGCCGCCGCTTGAGCCGAACACGGCGCTAATCTCACGTCGGGCTGCGCCAGAGTCTGCCGAAGCCGAGGACGTGAGCATGGAGTGGGCATACTCGCCCCAAGAGAATGTGCGGCTGCCATCGGAGTTGGGTCCGATGAAAGCGGCAGGGCGCACAGCCTCGTAGCCTTGCGCCTTTAGCTCCTCACTTCGCTGTTGGAGCTGGTCGATAGAAGATACTGTTGTCATCCTTAGTGTTTGTTTGTTAGTGTTGGTTGAGGGCTGCGAGATACCGCGAGAGACCTCTTGCTTCATCTGAATTATTATACGGCAAAGATAGGAGATTTTGATTTGGTGGGGCGGACATAGTTCATCTGGTGATAATATAAAAAAGACTGCGGGTTCGCTGTCTTCCTTTGCCCACACCCATAAAGATTGGAAAGTTCGGGGTGTCGGGCTGTTCGGGGAAAGACCATGCGAGCCACGCAGTCTGAGCGTATATAATTGCTCCAAAAAGGGTCTATGTTGTGTTGCCGTATTTACGCCACAGCAAGCGTGATGGTTTACATAAAGTCGAAGTCTGCCATTTCGTTTGCAGCCTGGAGGTCATAGCTCTCCACGTCGTCAATCACCATATCCTCGCCATTAAATTGCTTCACAATCAGTCGGCGTTTCTCAGCATCGGGGTGCACCGAACGGATATTATTGTTCGAGATCCAGATAGGCTGTCCTTCTGATGCAGTAAATACCACAAGATACCAAGGACCTGTATAATACTTCTCCAACACCATTGCTATCTTGGATGTAGCAACTGACGAAACTTTGTCGATGACCTTCTCAACGGTCTTGTCGATAAACTCCTCTTTATGCTTTGCGCTGAACTTGTCAATCCATGCTGCAAAGATGGTGAACAGCAGGATAAGCAGAATGATGATTAATGCTGAAATAATTGATGTCATAATTGTTTTGTTTAAATTGTTTGTTAATTCTTAAAATCATTCCTCACCACCCACTCGCTCAGTCCGATGTTGAGCAGGAGCATGAGGATGATGATGCCCCAATATTGCTTGTCGCTCAGTTCCACCGAGAGATACTTGAAGTCGGCGAAATTCTTGCGCTTCCATTCCTTCTGCACGATAGGTTCTATGTAAGCGGCAAAAGCGCAGAGGTCGAGACGGTGCGACATAAGCCAGTCGCGGCTCTTTACCGAGAGCACGGGCGAGTCACACCATGAGAAGGCATCGCTCCACACCACGCGGTTACGGCTGTCAAGACCTACGCACACCACAAGCTCGTTCTTGTTGCCACCCTGCCAGTAGGAGCGTTGGCGGTCGGCAATGGATAGCGGCTTGTTGCGATAGAAGAGCAGATAGAGGCGAAACTCCTTCTTCGGGCCGTATTGGGCATTGAGAACACGGATGGCTCGCTCCTGACGGGCAGAAAACTTGGCTCCGATGATAGGGCATTGATCGCGCAGACGTATGTCTGGATAGTCGTAAAGTCCGATGCGCCGAGCCTCCTTCTCGCTGATGTCCTCAAATTTGAACACCGAGCGCGAAGCCTTCACCTTGTTTTCGTATTCATGGCTGCGGGTCACGGGGTAGAGCTGGGCAGTCTGTCCGTTCCACTGGTATTCGTAGGCATCGCCATCACGGGTGTAATAGTTGCGGTGCATATCCACAAACACCGACGGAGCCTGCAAGCGGTCTTTCATAGCCGAAAACTCCTGACTGGTGCAATCGTACTCACGACCCGAATGTTCGTAGTAAGACCATTTTTCAGAATGGTTTACCGTGACGTAATAGGTTCGGGTGTGCCGATGCCCTTTTGAGTCTCGGTAAGAAGACGTGCGTCTTACTCGCTCATTCCACGGCTCATAATAGCGTATCTTCGAGACGTAGCTGCCCAGGTATTCGGTGTCGCTCGACTCTGCTCGCTCAAACGCCCATATCATCGCTGCGCCCACAAGGAGCGAGGGGATGATAAGCACGGCGTGCTCCCACCATGTGGTCTGCTTGCGGAAGAACAGCAGCAGCACAGCCGACACGAAGAAGGGGATAAGGAAAACGAGTAGTTCCATAAGCCTTTATTTTTCTTGCCGAACAAGTCCACGTCGTTGTCTTCGCCTTCCGTCATCACTTCCTTGGAGCGCGACGAAGAGATAACCTTATACTCGATAGGCATAGTGTTTGACACAAACCATCGGGCAGGGTAGGTGCGAGTGAGTGTTTCGTGTTCACGGATGATGTCGAGCATACGTTCCTGCGAGGTCTGAAACTCGGTGCGCTGTATCTCGATGGCCTGCATAAGGTCGCGGTAGAGCGACACATCAAAGTTAGGGTTGCTCTCCTTTATCCACTTCATCATCGTGCCCTGGTCGTTCTGATAGCGTCCGGCAATGAGCTGCGGATAAATCTTCTCGAAGGTCTGCTTGTACTCGTCCGTAACCTGTGCCTTCTGTTGAATGATTTTCCACATCTTGTCGTGTACGCCCTCAATCTTTCCACGCTGTGCCTCTGCCTGTTGGCGAAGCGCAATCTCGCGGTTGTTGTAACTGAAGTAAGTGGCTACCAATGAGCCGATAACGATGGCTACCACAAGCAATATGGATGCCGTAATGATGTTTTTTGTTTTCATTGTTTTGTTGTTATATAAATTTGTTAATAAAAAAAGTTGTGCAGTGGGTGTGGATGGGACTATTCGTCGGTTGCCATTCTTTCGTGAGCGTCATGTTGCTTTTTGTGGTCGTAGAGATAGGCGCACAACAAGCATTTTTTGCCGAACACATCAGCTTTCATCAAGTGAGGGCAAGAGCAACACTCGCCTTCACCAACCTTTCGCTTTATATTTTGGAGAGATTTATAATTATACTGACATTCCTGTCCCATTTCAATGAACTCGGCTTGCTTAAAACGATTTATGAGCTCCTCTTGCCCGTCTCTTTGCTTTCGCAAATCCTCATTGATGTTTTCGAGTGCATTAGATTTTTCGTTCAATTCATTATACATCTGCTCCAAGTTTCTATGCTCGTTCGCAAGTTGCTTGTAATCCTTTTCCAACGCCTTGCATTTATCCAAGGCTTCAGTCTGTTCACCAAGAGTGTAGCCTTCTGTATTAGGCTCATGCTTCTCCATTCCGCGCAACTGACTTACCACGTCGTTGTAGTCGTCCACAAGCTGATGCACACGCTGCACAAGCTCGATGTTCTCAGCCTTCAGGTCGGCAATGATATAGGCGAGTACCTCCATACGGTTGTCTTTAGGCAGGTTTACATACTCGCATACTGCCAGTTCTCTCTTCATATACTTGCGCTGCTCGTCGGTGGCAGGAATGTAGGCATCGGCTGTGCGTGTGCCTACGCGATAGGGTGGAGGTACGGTCTTGAATATCCTTTGCATATCAGTATATGCCGAATACTTCACTACTCCGTATTCATCTACACGCGCCACCTTTACCAACATCTGTCGCTCTTTGTCGAACAGAATGTCACCAGGATTAATTTCTTCTGTTTTCATTGTCTCTATATTTTATGGGTTTTGTTACATTTTTATTCATACTTATATACTATAACGGTATGAGGACGTTGGCGACATTGCCCGACACGATGGTGTAGGCTACCCTACACACATTGTTTATTACAAGTTCGCTCACTCCTCGCTTGTCGGGAGTGTCGCGATAGAAGCGGATGGTGTCATCATCGCACCACTTCATTCTTATAAGGTCTTTACGGTTACTCATACTCTATCAATATAATGGTGTGCAGTCCGTGCTCGTCGTAGAGTCCTGCCCATCCGTCGTAGAGTGCGGACAGGGCGGTGAGCTTACTTTTAGGCATCTGCTTATAGACACAAGCATCCCGCGGTTGAATGCTGGGGTGACGCTCGTAAATACTCCCGTGAGGGGTGTATGGTAATCAATCTTTTTGCTGTTCATAGCCCGTGGTTTTTTCAAGCAGTTCACGGTAAGAGCATTGCAGTTCCTCGTACTTGGACTTCAAGGTCTCGTGCTCTAAAAGCAGACGATTGTACTTCTTTCTGAAATACTTGTTCATGGAGTATCGCATGAACTTGTCTTCCTGCTCAGTGAGCTCGTCTTTTCCGAACACCACGAGCCGTATCTCTTTGTTGGGAAAAGTGCGCCGAGACTGCTCTATGATGCTGCAAACTCCTTCTATGACCCCTTCGGCCAACATGCAGAAGTATCTTGTAAAATCTTTAGATTCCATATCAATTCTATATTTAAACGGTTTTATGTTTTTGTCTATTCATACTCATATACTATGTACGGTGTGGTGTTGCCAAGTCCGTCGCGAGGATCGGCAAAGCAGCCTGGCGATAAGGTTGTCACGGCATTGGCTATCTGCTTGCGCAGTCGGCTTACGCCTGGACCGAAGGCGTCCTTACCGCTGCGTACCCAGCCGATGTAATACTTGTTAGTCATACTCTATCAAAACAATGGTGTGCAGTCCGTGCTCATCGTAGAGTCCTGCCCATCCGTCGTAGCGTGCAGACAGGGCGGTGGAGTAGCCCCGACGTGGACAGAGGTGCGAGAGGCATTGCACGAATGGGATTTGATTATTCATACTCTATATATGCCATATTATCCTTGCCTACTGACGTAAGCGTGTTGGTAATGCCCTGTGCGTTTATCTCCATGCGCTGACAGAAGCGACCTCAGGAGGGATGCTTGCGGTCAGACGGGTTGTCAGGGTTGCGACCACGGAAAGCTGCTATCTGAATGTTACGCATAGGAGGTTGTCTTTGGTTACTGTACTGATGGTGTTGCTCCACGGCCACGGGCTGGGACGATGCAGCTTGTCTTGGTATTTGCACCCCCGGTCGCCATGCTCGCGGCGGTAGGCTTTCGCCTCTTCCGTGCGGTAGTGGACGAGGATAGATTTGTCAATCATATTCTATGAGGATTTTTGGGCAGATGGATGCGTCTTGTGCCCTTGACGGAATGCAGGGACTGCACCCGCAGGGTGAATAGATGCGCAGAAACAGGTCATGCCATCCAGGAGAAGGAGGAATCAGGAGACCTAAGCAGATACATCCAATTTTGCCCCGATTAGTTATCTCAATCATATTCTATCAGTATCTTAGGTTTATCAACATCGTGACCCTTACCTCCCCCAGTTACGCATAGGGCTATGCCGTGGGGTGAAACAATGATGCCGTTCTGCGAGGGGCTATAGGAGCCGAGGATGATAGGGCGAGGGTTGTTATTCATATATCACGATTGTGCCAGTGGCTTTAAAGTTGGATCCATCAAGCGAAAGGTCAAGCACATTCGCTGCTCCCATTTTTGAAATATTGGGATTTGATAGTGCGTGATGTGCCGTCGGATTCGGTGTTGAAAGGGAGTGTCATAATTCTACTGCTACAAAGAATACGTCGCTGCAATCGGTGCGCGACATGATGGTTATTGCTATGCCGTGAAATGCTCCGTTGAAACGTTCTGCGCTGAACATCGAGGCAGGGCAGGTGAGAAGCCTACCCCCCCAATCATGTCAGCTATGATGCGGATTACACGGTCGGGTGGGTTATCAGTTCGCATCCTTCTGTCTTTCCAAATTCCACTTGAACATCTTATAAAATCCGCGCCAATACTCCACGTCCATCTTCTTAGGATTCTCCTTGAACTTTTCGTAGAGGTGGGCGATGGCAGGGCGATGATAGCTCAGCTCCTTTTCGTTCCACTCAATGCCCTTGTCCCATCCGTCGTGACGCTCCATGAATATCTGAAGCACGGTCTTGAGAAACATCGCTGCCTCGTGTGTCGGTGGCAAATCAAACTGCATGAAGAGGGCGTTGTCGGAGTCGTTTGCCTTGAGGAACTTGCTCACGGCATCGTCCTTGAGGAAATAGCGGTCGGCTACCTCTTCTTCGAGCACGTCCTCCAGTCGGGTGGTCAGCTCGAAGGGGGCGGGAAACTGGTAATCGAAAGCCACGTCCTGGCGCATGGAGATGCAGAACACACGGTCGCGGTTCTGCGGCACACCGTAGTTCTTGGCGTTTAGGCGAGCCCAACGTGAGACGTAGCCGAGCGAGGAGAGCTTGTCGAGCCATTTCTGGAAGTCGGGCATGAATTTCTGGCTAACCAATGCCGCCACGTTCTCCTGCAAGAAATATTTGGGGCGCAGCACCTCCACGGCATCTGCCACTCGCCACAAGAGGGCGCTTCGGGTGTCGCTGCCCTCCTGAAGACCCATCTGCTTGCCGGCTTGCGAGATGTCCTGACAGGGCGAGGAACAGGTGAAGAGGTCTACCTCGCGTCCCTGGAGCGAACGCTTCACGGCGTGCCAGTCAATCTTGGTGATGTCACCAAGAGCACAGTCGGCAAACTGCGGAAATACGAGGTTGTGCATCTGACAGGCGTATTTGTCGATGTCGCTCCATCCCTTGCACGTCCATCGGAAGTCGGGATGCCACTCCTTTAATACATCCGCAGCCATGAGCTGAGAATCGTAGCCGGAGAACGTGGTGAGGAAAATCTTTTCCTCAGCAGCGTCGGCAGCGGTAGGCGGCAGGGATGGCAGAGAGTCGTCGAGGTCGGCAAAGAGCGTGAGCTGCGTTTGCTTGCGAGGCTTTGGCGTAGGGTAGAAAAGTTGCTCGTAGATGTGGACCAACACGTCCACTACGATTGAGTTGCCCGCCTGCTTGTATTGCTGTGACGCAGACACAGCCATGTCTTCGGGCTTGCCCTTGCCTTTCCAGTCGGGCACTCGCAAGGCTGCCTGGGCATTGCTGCTCTGCATGGTGCCGATTACGTTGTCGCGAACGCCCATCAGTCGGAAACACTCTTTGGGTGTGAGCTTGCGGATTGCGTAGCTCTTGATGGTGCGGTCGGTAAAGTTGAGTTTTGTGATCATATTGTCTTGTTATTCATATTCTTCAATCAAAAATACATTTTGCTGCCACGAATTGATTGTTACGGTCGGGCAAACGTCAGTGCCTAATCTACCTCCGTCATTGTCGCCACGAGGGTATTGATAGAAGTCGTGGTTAGTCATTGAAAAAGTCTGGCTGCAAATTACCAAGATAGCAATAACGCTTTACATCATTTTCGCTGATAAACATTCGCCAAAGGTCATCTTCATGGCAGTAATGGTTATGCACAAAGAAACTGCCGTTACGACACCAGCAAAGAAGTTGTCCTATGCAGTGAGGTTTCTCAGTGGCAGGATGCCACAACTGAACGATGTTGCAATATTCTGCCCTTTTATCCATGTCAACATCGTCAGTCAGGGTGTCATTAAAACTCACACTTGTTTCATCGGAAACGACAAAAACGCAAGTGCCCGTAGTCTGTCTTTCCAACAAGTCGGTAGCGTCCCTTGACAGGAGTATCACGTTGGGTAGTCTGTATTCTCTTTTCATAAATTTGATTATTTTTATAATTCTACAAACACACATATTCCTCCGCTTGCAGCAGTCAGAGCGTTCACTATCTTACCCCCCCCAACCGTCCGGCTGCGCCTTAGAGCCGAGGAAGGATAGCTAAGGTCGGCGGCACCAGGGCAAGGGCAGTCGGTATAGCCCTGCTCGGTGGCTTGGCGTATGCGAAGGAACGTCTCGTCCTTGCGGTCCACAATCTGAAGGAAGGGTCGGTCAGAGGTGGAGTAGATGCGGTAGAGCGAACCGTCGGGATAGCGCCCGTACAGCTTGCCGTCCTTGGTGATGGTGCCACGCTTGTAGCGGGGCGTGTGTTGCTTAATCATATTCAATCATTATACAGTGAGGGCATTTGTAGTCGGTGGCTCGCAGGGCAGGCGAGAAGTTGCCCCATCCTCGCCATTCAAGCCGATGGCTAACGGGATGCACCGAAATCTTAATGTCAGTTATTGTTTTGTTACTTACTTATTCATCCGCATTATACTTTAATTTCCGGACTAAATTTCACTATTTTAAGGGCGAGTTGTAGTTCGTGGACGTACTTTATATGACATAAGAGCGCATAGCCTTTCACGTTGTAATACTTTATGAATATTGCCCAAGCGTATTTTTTTCGTTCTACAGCCAAATATCTGGCAAGGGTGCTGTCTGCTCTGGTTTTTATTGGTCTTGTGAAATACTTGCCCTCGACATCTTCCTTAAAGTCATTATTGCGAAGTATTTCGGGCGTGACGGGCACGCCATCTATGTTGCAGCACCATGTTCCCCAGGGACCGTCGTCTTCGTCGTTGATAGCCTTCAGACTGACGACTCCCTTCTTGTCATTATGCTGTCGGTCGGGAAGGATTTCGGTAACGATGCACAATGTGTCTTTCGGGAACATGCAGTCTTTGTTTGTCTGCACAATGTCGCCTATTCTAAGGTCTTCTGCATTAATCATTGTCAGCCTCCTTTTCTTCAGTCTTAAAGTATTTGCCATCCTTCAAAGTCTTAGCCTTAAACTTAATTGTCCTCATATCTATAAATTCTTTTATATTTTGTTTTTTCGTAAATTCGTTTTATTCGCTGTTCTTTCTCCGCTTCGCTATGAAATCGGCAGAGCCGAGCGACGCCGACTGAGGCCCATGTTACTTCCTGTCCTACTCAAAACTCAATGTTACCCTAACAGGTTCGTCTTTCCAAGACAAGTTACTAACGTTCCGAGGAACGACAAACCTGTTTTTTTCATATTCTCTTACGGTCATTTCATCATTGCAGCAATAAATGCCGCCCTTGAATTTGCACCAGAATCCAAACCACTTGTCACGAAACGGCTTATCAGGAAACAGCACGAGCGTATTGTCTCTATCACAAGCGAGCCATAAATACTTTTTGCTTTCTTTCATAGAGCTATTCGTCTTTTAGGTTCAACTTCTCCTGCCATTCCTTATCGTGAACGCTGCCAATGACCTCGAAGCCACTCAAAAGGTTTTGTGATATATAATCGCAATTACCATGAGAAATGCCACCCACAGAAGCCTTGGAATTTACAACTGTTTCAATATAAAAAACAGCAGTTTTTTTACTCCATCCTACGATGCCGTAATAATTATCATACGCATTGTCTTCAACACAACTGAACGGATATGTGTCCGACCGCAACACGTCGCCTTCATAAATTTCCTTGCCGTTCTTGTCGGTGAAGCCGGTGAACTGACAAACGGTGTCGGGGTCAATAGGATAAGCCCCTGTAAAGCCGATAGTTCCATTATCCGTAACAAAACCCAATATATTCAAATTACCAACTAAAGAATGGGACAAATCCCCCGAAACCCACTCGCCGTTGTAAAGGCGTTTCGCCTTAAACTTGATTGTTCTCATAACCTCTATAAATCCTTTAATGTTGTTAATGTTTATTGTCCTCGATTTTACGGATTTTTCAATTCATTTCATTTACGTCATTCGATGACAAACGAAGATCCGTTTCATCCGATGTTTTAATATCTATCACTTTCTCCTTATCTTCTCCATTTCCTCATTCTCCTTGCTCAATCGCTCCAAATGTTCCAGTACAAGCGAATAGCTCTGATTATTCACCTGGTCTTCGGTGAGCGAAGCATATTTCTGCATCGTGGCGATGGTGGCGGTGTATATCTCCAAAGGCGTTGAAGGTCGTCTATTCTCGAACTTCTGCACCTTGAACACATGAGGGAATCTGCGGCTTAGGGTGTGCATCATGCCCGTCCACCAGAAGAGGATGGGCTGCCAGCGGTAATCGGGGAAGCGACGGAAGTAGGCGGCGTTGTCGTTGAACTGACGGGTGTCGTAGTGGAAACCGACGGTGCGCAGCGAGGTGTTCGGGTCGATATAGGCGATGCGCTGGTTGAAGATGGTGGCGAGGAACATGGAGCGTGCCTTATCTACGCTGTCAGCTTGCTGCACTATCTGCTCCGGCTTGAACTTACCCATCTGCTTCATCTTTATCAAATTGTTGGAGAGTTGGGTGTATTGACCCATCAGGTCAGTGGCAAAGCGGTATTGCTGCCATGAGAATCCGTCCATGTCGGGTGCCGGACCTGAAAACTCGGTGCGCTTGCGTCGCCAGTTTTGCGGATTGCGTAGGCGGAGCGTGGGGTAGGGGAAGCGTGTGAGGATGCTGCCCTTCTCGCCATCCATCCAATCGAGGATGCCTGCACCTGCGGCAATGTATTCAGGCGAGTTGCGGTCGTTGGTCTTCGCCTTGGGCGTGAGCCAGTGGTTGATCTGCCAGAGGTAGAGAGGAAAAACCTTCTCGTTGTCGCTCTTGCGGGGCAGACGTATGCGGCGCGGACGGTCGGAAGCCATGCGGCACTGATAGTACTGGTCTTCGATGGGCAACGACTCGTCGGGACCTTTCACTATATCCACTTCTGCGAGCAGAAAGAAACAAGCTATCTTCACGTTGCGCATATCGAAGGGATGGTAGCGGTCGACGCGCTGTATCTGCTCAAGCATGACGCGAGAGATAAGCTCAAGCTGCTCGGTGGTACACTCGTTCCACGAACGGGGCATACGCAGGTCGATGCTGCGGGTATCGGGTGTGTTGAACATAAAACAATAAATTGATTAAACTTTCCGAGGACAAAGATAGGAAAAGTTAATTTGGCGGGGCGGACATCGAAAGCGGACAACGAAGGATAAGAACAACGAATTTCACTAATTACAATAATATATAAGCCAACAGAACACACAGAAGAAACAGAAAAATAGTGCGAGTTTTCTGTTAATTCCGTGTTTTCTATTGGCTTGAAAAACAAATGTAAAAACGGGATTTATAATGTGGCGTGTAGGGCGTTGTAGTCCCACACCTTTGTGCAGTCGTCTTCGCATGGCTGCCAGTCGTCGTCGCAGAAGTAGAAGGCGTAGGCGGCTTTGATTATCTCTTCCTCGCTCATGCAAGCGC